>Ga0213866_10000212_pt1 | contig 48300 bp, 41 predicted proteins | sample PICome_11_FD_160079 | JGI IMG/M metagenome (GOLD analysis project Ga0213866, IMG submission 160079) | Coastal seawater microbial communities near Pivers Island, North Carolina, United States - PICO284 | ecosystem: Environmental > Aquatic > Marine > Coastal | place: USA: North Carolina...
GGACCTGTTGCGGGCCCAGGGGCGGGAGGAAGAAGCCAGGGAGCTGCTGGAGACGGCACTGTCGATTGCCCCGGAGAACGGCGCAACGCTGCATGCACTGGGTTTGCTAGAGACTCGGGCGGGGCGTCCCGAAGAGGCGCTGCGCTTATTGGCTGCGGCTGCCGAGGCAGAGACCACCAGCGTCAGGCATCGCTACGTCTATGCGATCGCACTGCACGACCTGGGCAAGCCCAAAGAGGCGCTGGAGCAGCTGCAGGCCCTGGACCGGGTAGCGCCGGATAATCAGGAGGTACTACTGGCACTGGCTAACTACAGCGCAACGCTTGGGCTGATGGACAACGCCAGGCGCTATGCCGGACGTCTGGTTGAAATCGCGCCGGACAATCCCGGCTACAGGCAGCTACTCAACGGACTCGGCCAACGGTAACTGCTAGTCGGCGGCGTACCGGAAAACGAGGTTCAGGGTCACCGGAACCGCCGTGCTGATCTGTTTCAGTCCGGCAATTTCGCGCAGTGCATTAACACCCCCTTCCAGACCAAAGTTACCGGCATTCACCACCACCGGCCTGGCACTAATAACCCGCAGTGACCTGTCTTCATCGCCAACCACTACCACCGGTACTTCCAGCAGGGCGTCCTGTCCGTGGAGCGACAACCCAACCTGGACCACGGTATTGATAACACTGCCTTTACCGGCCGCCTGCAGAATACCCGGATCAATCTGGGCTGAGAGGTTCGCCGTTGGATGCTGGCGCGTCTCGAACAACAGTTCCCGCATTCTCTCGTTCCGAATCGGGATCATGGTCTCGACACTGTCCAGGTCGATGGCCAGCTCTACTTTGCCGTCAGCGCCGATATAGCCCACCAATGATCCGAAACTGTGTGTTTCCGCCACCAGATCATTCTTGATCGAGATGAAATTGATGGCCGAACTGTCGTTATCGATCTCCCACTGGGCAATCGATACGGTGGACACCAGCATCGCTGCAAGAGCGCAGCAGAGTTGAAGTGTGCGAACCATGATGAATCTCCGGTTAATGCGGATACGACCTCATTGTAGCGGAGCTTAGACCGCCACCTCGGCGAGGTCGCCTTTTTTCTCGAGCCAGGCCTTGCGATCACTGGCCCGTTTCTTAGCCAGCAGCATATCGAGCATCTTGTTGGTGCCGTCACCCGCATCCAGGACTAATCGCACCAGGCGACGGGTGTCCGGATCCATAGTGGTTTCCCGCAGCTGCATGGGATTCATTTCCCCTAGTCCCTTGAAACGCTGCACGTTGACCTTTCCACGCAGCTTTTCGGCTTCGATGCGGTCGAGTACACCCTGTTTCTCGCTCTCGTCCAGGGCGTAAAACACTTCCTTGCCCACGTCGATGCGGTACAACGGCGGCATTGCCACATAGACATGGCCGGCTGCCACCAACGGTCGAAAGTGGCGCACAAAAAGCGCACAGATCAGGGTGGCGATATGAAGTCCGTCTGAGTCAGCATCCGCGAGAATGCAGACTTTGTGGTAACGCAGGGCAGAGAGATCATCGCTGGCTGGGTCGATGCCCAGGGCAATCGAGATATTGTGTACTTCCTGGGAACCCAGGATTTCCTGTGAATCGACCTCCCAGGTGTTCAGGATCTTGCCGCGCAGTGGGAGAATAGCCTGGAACTCCCGGTCCCTGGCCTGTTTGGCCGAGCCGCCCGCCGAATCGCCCTCCACCAGGAACAGCTCGCTGCGTTCAGGATCCTCCCCGGAACAGTCAGCGAGTTTTCCGGGCAGCGCGGGGCCAGCGGAGACTTTCTTGCGCGTGACTTTCTTGGCGGATCGCAGTCGATTCTGGGCATTGCTGATGCACAGCTCAGCCAGCTTTTCAGCGTCAGACGTGTGCTGGTTCAACCACAAACTGAACGCATCCTTGGCAACCCCGGAGACAAAGGCCGCCGCTTCGCGCGAAGACAGCCTCTCCTTGGTCTGGCCCGAGAACTGGGGATCTTCCAGCTTGGACGACAGGACATAGCAACAGCGGTCCCAGATATCATCAGGAGCCAGCTTTACGCCCCTGGGTAGCAGGCTCCGCAACTCACAGAACTCGCGCATGGCGTCGAGCAGCCCGGTCCTCAACCCGTTCACATGGGTGCCGCCCTGAGCCGTAGGAATGAGGTTCACGTAGGACTCGGCCACCACCTCGCCCCCTTCGGGCAACCATTGCACTGCCCAGTCGGCGGCTTCGTTGCTGCCGGCGAAGCTACCGACAAAAGGCTCTTCCGGGATGCAGGGAAAATCGGCAGTTGCATCAGCAAGATAATCAGTCAGGCCGTCCTCGTAGTACCACTCCTCGGATTCACCCTTCTTTTCATCTTTGAAACGGACCCGCAGCCCCGGACATAACACCGCTTTGGCGCGCAGAACGTGCTGCAGGCGCGGCACGGAGAAATTCACCGAATCAAAATACTTTGGGTCCGGCTTGAAACGTACCTCGGTACCCGTATTGCGCTTGCCGCAGCTATCGATGACCTTCAAGTCAGATTTTTTGTCCCCGCCGCCAAAGCCCATGCTGTAGACATTGCCATCGCGCCGGATGGTGACTGTCAATTCACTGGACAGGGCGTTGACTACCGATACGCCGACGCCGTGGAGACCACCGCTGAACTGGTAATTTTTGGAGGAGAACTTACCACCGGCATGGAGGGTCGACAGGATGACTTCGACACCCGGTTTACCCTGCTCCGGGTGCACATCAACCGGCATGCCGCGACCGTTGTCGGTGACCGAGACTGATCCGTCCTTGTGCAGAACGAGATCAACCTGGTCGGCGTGGCCGGCGAGGGCCTCATCAACGCTGTTGTCGATGACTTCCTGGGCGAGGTGATTGGGTCGGGCCGTATCGGTATACATGCCCGGGCGTTTACGTACCGGCTCTAGGCCGGTGAGGACCTCGATGTCCTCAGCGGTGTACTGGCTCATTCCCGGTGGGAGATTTCCGCAATTGACTGATGCGCGATAGTGTAACCCAGCGCCGCAGCGCTGTGACGAAATCGTTTAGAGATATCCACCCGATTCGGTATCAACGTCGAAAACAATCTCTGTTACGCGAGAAACGCCGGACTCGATGCGCCCGTCCGGGTGGAGCTCCAGCCAACGATAACCCGGCGCCGCGGTATCCGCCTTGAAGTCGGTTTGGTTGGGCGCAAACTGGACACAGGTCGATGGCGAGGCCATCAGCCGCACACCCTGGCGCTGGTAGTCTATTTCCTGGTGCACATGCCCCCAGAGCACACCGCGCACCCCGGCGTGCCGGTCGAGGCAGCTGAACAAGGCATCGGCGTCGGCGACCATCTGCTCGTCCAGCCACTGGCAGCCCACCGGCACAGGCTGGTGGTGCAGGCAGACCAAGACGTGCCGCGCGCCCTGGTCGTTGCGCGCCAGGCATTCTTCCAGTCGCGCCATCTCAGACGCACCAAGCTCGCCGCCCACTTCGCCAGGCACCTGGGAATCCAGCATCACGATCAGCCAGTGTTCGGTGTCTATGCAAGTCGGCAGCCGCGGCTCACCCGCCGCACGTACCATTGCAGCGCGGTCATCGTGATTGCCAGGTAACCAGAAATGCTGCTCACACAGGCCATCGAAGTACCCAATGAGGCGCCGATAAGCGGACTCTGCGCCCTGGTCGGACAGGTCACCGGTGGCCAGGATGGCATCGGCAGCTCCTCGCTCCCTGTGCGCCAGGTCGATGACGGCCCGCAGGGAGCGATCAGTGTCCACACCCAGCAATTCAACTCCCTCGTTTGCACCAAGGTGGGTATCGGTGAGCTGGAGCAGTTGGACGACGTCGCCGGCCGGGGAAAGAGTTGTGGTGTCCTGCGTCATCTGCGCTAGCGTTCCCGCTGCCTGGCGGGATCAGGCGCCGGTGGCTGGCAGGGGCGAACAGCTCCGCCCGCTCTCCAGGCAGTGTTCGAGCCAATCGGCCAGGAAATGATTTTGCTGGCGCTTTTCGTCCTGCTGGTACATCTGGTTGTTTGGGTACTCGTAGCGACCTTCGAACCGGCGATGAGACTGGAAAGCGCCGACTTCCAGCATTCCCGCATCGTGGTATGCCCGCACCTCAACCCGCATCAGCCCCAGCCACTCGGCCTCAGCATGCGTCTGGAACAGGCGGAATATGGTGGTATACCGGCTACGCTCGACCACGTCGATGCGCACACGGGCCGTCCCGACATCAAACTCCAGGGAGTTGCGGGACTCATAGTCGGGAAACAGTCGTAACAGGCGGGCATAATTGGCTTCGCAGACCGCATGCAATGCGGCCAGATCGACTCGGTAGGCCTTTTTTGCAGCCCTCTGCACCGTGTGTATCTCCTGCGACTATCACTATGAGACGAACGCCCTGATGCGCTCGACGAACGCCCTGAAACGCCATGGACGTTGCCAGAGTTTAGCACCTAAGATGGCACAAGCGGCGGGCAAATTGCACCCTTTTAAGCCGCTGCGTCGTCGCTGGGGTCTGCTAAACTGCGCTACTGCACGCCCGATCCACAAGGGGATACTTGATGAAACATACCGGTGCCGCGCTGCTCGCGCTGACACTTTCGTTCAATGCCGGCAACCTGCAGGCGGATTCGCTGCGGGATATTTACGAACTGGCGCTGGAAAATGACGCCCAATTGCGGGCCGAAGAAGCCCAGTACAGGGCCAACCTTGAACGTGAAAACCTGGGCCTGTCGGCATTGCTGCCGCAGGTAAACGCCAACTACCTCTATCGGAATGCCGATACCGATACTGAGGGCAACAGTATTGAAGTCACCGAGGGCGGTGGCCTCAACCCTATCGACACCTTCACCAACACAGACCTGGATACCGATGGCTATGAAGTGTCGGTGGGACAGGCGCTGTTTGACCTGCCCGCCTGGTTCAGCTTCCAGTCCGGCAAGGAATTTACCAAACAGGCCGAGGCAACTTTCGCTGCCAATCAGCAGAACCTGATTGTTCGCGTTGTAGAAGCTTACCTGCTGGTCTTACGCGCGCAGGACAACCTGGCAGCTTCCAAGGCCGCGGAACGCGCCTTTGAGCGGCAGCTGGAACAAACCCAGCAGCGCTTCGAGGTCGGGCTGATCGCGATCACGGATGTGTACGAGGCGCAGGCAGCGTTCGACCTGTCACGGGTGAATCGAATCGTGGACGAAAATAACGTCGCGGTCGCACTGGAGCAGCTGTCCATCCTCACCGGCCAAAGCCACAGTAACCTGAATGTCCTGCGGGAAGATTTCGACATTCGCATGCCGCAGCCGGCAGACAGGTCCTCCTGGGTTGAATTTGCCCTGGGTAACAACTTCGAGCTGGCCGCAGCGCGCTTTGCCGAAGAAGCGGCGCGCCAGAACGCCAAGGCCCGGAAGATGGAACACGCCCCCAAGGTGAACGCGAGCTATTCCTACTCTGACTATTCAACAGAGGGAGATTTAACCCGCAGGCCGGCGACCGAATTTGACGTTCCCCCCGATCAGGACCAGGAACAGGAAATCTGGGGCGTCCGGCTGGACCTGCCGCTGTATACCGGTGGGGCGATCTCGGCGAGCCGACGGCAGGCAGCGCAAGAATTCAATGCCGCGCGCGAGCAGCGTATCAACCTGTCTCGCTCCACCGTCACCGAAGCGCGTTCTCGCCACATGACCGTAATGAGCGACGTGGCCAGGGTCGCTGCGCGCAGGCAAAGCATTGTGTCATCGCAGAGTGCATTGGACGCAACTCAGGCTGGATACGAGGTGGGCACACGTAATGTGGTGGACGTTCTGAACGCACAGAACACCCTGTTTGCTGCCGAACGTGACTACGCCAACGCCCGCTATGACTACATCGTCAACCTGCTGCGCTTGAAGGAAAATGCGGGGCTGCTGAACCCACAGGATGTCTACAACCTGGAAGGCTATCTCGAACCGCCACCGCCTCCGACACAGTCTGAGGACTCTTCCGCGCCCTGAATCAGTTGGCCGGTGGGAGCGCCGCTTCCACCAGTGCCATCAGGCGATCTCTGGCACCGCGATTGTCTTTGACCACCTGCTTGCCAGCGGCTCCCATCGTGGCTCGTCGCTGGGGGTCCAGGGCCAGCTCGACCAGGGTTTCACCCAGCTGAGACGGATCCACTAGCTGGATCATGGCACCAGCCTCCACCAGCAAGCTGCTGATCGTCGCAAAGTTGAACATATGCGGACCGGTAACCACCGGTGCAGCCCAGGCAGCAGGTTCCAAAACGTTGTGGCCGCCGTGCTCCACGAGGCTACCGCCGATCACGGCAATATCCGCGATTCCCAGCAACAACAGCAACTCACCCATCGTGTCGCCCAGCACTATGTCCGTGGCTGCCTCCGGAGATTCTCCACAGCTACGGCGCAATACCGACCAGCCACCCTCGACACAGAGCCTGTGCACAGCATCGAAGCGCTCGGGGTGGCGGGGGACCAACACCAACAGGGCCAGGTCGACAACCTCTTTCACCGTCGCATAAGCCGCCAATATCTGTTCGTCTTCACCGGGGTGGGTACTGGCGGCGACGATCACCGTGCGATGGTCGCCGTCCCAGTTCTGATCGAGTTGCTCCGCCTCTTCCACTATCTCCGGTGTCAACACCAGGTCAAACTTGATGCTGCCAGTGATGTGCAGGCGTTGCGCTGGCAGCCCCAGCGCCTTGAAGCGCTCGCCATCTGCCGCCGACTGGCAGCCCACACCCGACAGCTGGCCCAGCATTTCCCCGGCCAACCCAGCTACTCGGGCATAGCCGGCGGCGGACCGTTCTGACAGGCGAGCATTGGCTAGCACCACCGGACAGTCGCAGGCGGCAGCCCGATGCAGCATGTTGGGCCACAGTTCCGTTTCCATCAGCAACAGCAAGGACGGCTGCACCGCATCGAAAAATCGTCGCATGGCGCCCGGCAGATCCCAGGGCGCATAGACATGGAACACGCGCTCACCGAACAGGGCGCTAACACGCTCCGACCCCGTAGGCGTGGTTGTGGTGATCACCAGCTGGTAGCCGGGATAGTGGTCGATCAGCGTGTCCACCAGCGGCGCAGCAGCGATGGTTTCTCCCACGGAAACAGCGTGTACCCAGATAACTGGCTTGCGCCCTCCAGGACCGGAGGCCAGCGCACTGCTGTCAAAGTATCCGAGTCGCTCCGCGAGCCGCTCGCGGTAAGCGGGGGCGCGCCGCGATCGCCAGAGCATCCTCAGTGCGATCGCCGGCAGCAACAGGGTGTACAGAAGACTGTAAAGGTGGCGCATTTACCGATCCATCGGTCGCGAGGGAGCTCTCCCTGCCAGAATACTCTGGCCGGGAAGCCACTGCCAAGCGTCACATTGTTCTTCAGGCATTCGGGCTATAATGACTTCGACTTCTTCATCTTGCCCTGTCATGAGTAACCACCAACTGCACATTGATATTGCCATCATCGGTGGCGGCATTGCTGGCCTGTGGGCGCTCAACCAACTGCGTGGCAAGGGCTACTCTGCGGTGCTGTTCGAAGAGGAGGCGCTGGGCAGCCACCAAACCATCGCTTCGCAGGGGATGATTCACGGCGGCATCAAATACGCCCTGGGCGGCGCCTGGAGCGGCGGCTCCGAGGCTATCTCCGCCATGCCGGACGCCTGGCGAGATTGTCTGCGCGGCGAGGGGCCCGTTGATCTGCGAGGCTGTAATGTCCTCAGTGAGGATTTTTATCTCTGGTCTGGCGGTAACCTGCAATCGAAAATGACCTCTTTCCTGGCCAGCAAGATGCTGCGTGGCAAGGTTGAGAAACTATCGAGAGACGCCTTTCCAGCACCATTGCGTCACCCCCAATTCACCGGGCAGGTGTACCGCTTGGTAGACCTTGTGATGGACATGCCCTCGGTTGTTGCAACCCTGGTAGAGCGCCAGCGCGAGGCGATATTTCATATCGACTGGCATACAGCTCGCTTGCACCGGGATGACCGAACCGCATGGCTATCACTGCCGGGCGTGGATGTGCGGCCGCAACAAATGCTGTTCACCGCGGGCACCGGCAACGAGGGCCTGGTGCGGCAGCTGGGCGGGCAAGAGCCCCAAATGCAGCGGCGACCCCTACAGCAGGTGATCGTCAAACACGAGTACCGCGAGCCGTTCTATGCCCACTGCACCGGCACCAACCCCTCGCCACGATTGACCGTGTCCAGTCACCGCACCAGCCAGGATGAACCGGTCTGGTACCTGGGCGGCGACCTGGCCACCGAAAACACCCACGCCAGGCCGGAACAGCTGATCGCCAAGGCACAGCAAGAGTTGTCAACGCTGTTGCCCTGGGTAGACTTCGGCGAGATGCACTGGCGCACCGTCAAACTCGATCGCGCCGAGCCAAAACAAACTGCGCTGTTACGCCCGGATCGCGCCTTCGTCGGACGTGTCGATTCAGTGGATAACGCCCTCGCGGCCTGGCCAACAAAGCTCAGCCTCAGCCCCGACCTGGGCGACGAAATCGAACGTATGCTGGCGCAGGACGGTATCTCGCCGGGGAAATCCGCCGATTTGTCGGCGCTATCGATACTTGGCCGTCCCGGGATCACCCCCACCTGCTGGGACGCCCTGTTCTGATGGAATGGCTTCGCCCACTGGGCCAGACCGGGCTGATGGTCAGTGCGTTGGGGCTTGGCACAGTCAAGCTGGGGCGCAACTCGGGCGTAAAATACCCCGCTGACTTTTCTCTCCCCAGCGATGGAGAAGCCAGGCAACTGTTGGCCCTGGCACGTGACCTGGGTATCAACCTGATCGACACCGCGCCCGCCTACGGTTCCAGCGAAGAGCGGCTCGGCACGTTATTACAGGGGCAGCGAAATGACTGGGTTATCTGCAGCAAGGTGGGCGAGGAGTTCGACGGCAGCCAATCTCACTACGACTTCACGCCCAAACATGTGCAGGCCTCGGTTGAGCGCAGCTTGCAGCGGCTACGCTGTGATTACCTGGACATCGTTCTGGTGCATTCCGATGGCAGTGATCTGGACATCGTGCAACGCCATGGCACCCTGGCGGCACTGGCAGACCTGAAACAGGCTGGCAAACTGAGAAGCTTCGGTCTGTCTGGTAAAACCGTGGCGGGCGGCCTTGCGGCCCTGGGCCAGAGCGACCTGCTAATGGTGACCTACAACCTCGGAGAGAGGGACCAGGAACCACTGTTGGATGCCTGCAATGACCAGGGCAAGGGCGTGTTGATCAAAAAGGCACTGGCCAGTGGCCACCTGGACTCATTGCCGGAACACGGCGATCCTGTGCTTGCCAGCATGAAGTTCGTGCTCGGGCATGCAGCCACTACCTCGGCCATCATCGGCACAATTACGCCTGATCACCTTCGCAGCAATGTATCGGCTGCGCGTCAGGCTCTGGCAGGCTGATAACGGGGTCAGTCTTCCGGGGAGCCCTGCATTCGGTGCAGGATGTCGGTGGTGGATACGTTCTCGACCAGGGACAACACCTGAACCTCTCCCCCATAGCCCTCGACAACTTCCCAGCCGACCACGCCGGTTTTGTCGGCATAGTCACCGCCCTTCACCAGCACATCGGGACGCAGTGCTTCCAGCAGTGGAATTGGCGTGTCCTCATGAAAACTCACCACCCAGTCCACGGCCTCCAGGCCTGACAATACCGCCATCCGCCTGTCCACGGGATTGACCGGTCGACCACTGCCCTTAAGCCGTTTCACGGAGTCGTCGTCATTGACCGCCACCACCAGGCGGTCCCCCCGCTCACGCGCCTGCTCAAGGTAGGTCACATGACCAGCATGAATTATATCGAAGCACCCGTTGGTAAATACCACGCGCTCGCCGTGACTGCGCGCATCGGCAATAGCATTAGCCAACTGTTCGCGGGACAACACGCCACGCTCTGAGCCCTGCTCGGACTGTATTGCGCGGCGCAATTCCGGAGCGCTGACAGTGGCGGTACCCAGCTTGCCCACCACAATGCTGGCGGCAATATTCGCCAGGCCCACCGCTTGTTCCAGGCTGACGCCGCCGGCAAGACTGGCTGCCAGCACGGCGATCACCGTATCGCCAGCGCCGGTGACATCAAATACTTCGCGTGCACGGGCCGGCAGATGCAGCTCTTCCTCACCCGGGCGCAGCAAGGTCATCCCGTGCTCTCCACGAGTGATCAACAGGGCCTGCAAGTCCAGCGACTGCATCAGCGATTCACCCCGCTGGACCAGCAGTTCTTCGCTATCGCACTTTCCCACGATGGCTTCGAACTCATGCAGGTTGGGGGTCAACAGGGTAGCGCCGCGATAGCGGCTGAAGTCACTGCCTTTAGGGTCAACCAGCACCGGCACACCCGCCGCCATGGCCTGCTGGATGAGTTCGGCCGGGCTGGACAGTGTTCCCTTGGCGTAATCAGATAACACCAGAGCGCCACAGTCTGCTAGTTGCGCGTCCAGGTTCCCGGTCAGCGGAACGCCGTTCTCAATCAGGCCAAGTTGCTCAAAGTCCAGTCGCAGCAACTGCTGTTGCCGGCTGATAACGCGCAGCTTGGTAGTGGTGGGCTGGCCAGCGACGCGCTCGAAAGCGCACTCGACCCCGGCGCCCTGCAGCATATCCTGCAGAGCGTCGGCCATTTCGTCATCACCGGTATAGCCCAACAGCGTGCTGCCCGAACCCAGCGCGGCCACGTTCAGCGCCACGTTGCCCGCACCGCCGGGGCGATCCTTGATCTGCTCTACCAGCACCACCGGTACCGGCGCCTCCGGCGAGATGCGCGAAGCGCCGCCATGCCAGTAGCGATCCAGCATGATGTCACCCACTACCAGCACTCTCGCCCGGTCGAATCGAGGCATGCCCAGTTTCATTGTCTGCTAGCCCTGTCAGGAATCTGCTTGAACAGCGCCATGATATCACGCGGTCACGGGCCGACCGCCCTTGCCGGTAAGGGGCAAAGACGCTACCTTCGCGGACCGCCTCGAGGAGTAACTGGCATGATTGCGGGTCTGCCCGACAACATTGACGACTTAAAGGGCTTTCTTGCGCAGGACGAAGCAGAAGCCCTGCATCGCCACGCTACGGAAAGCTGTGCGCTGGGACCGGTACTGGAGATCGGCAGCTACTGTGGCAAATCCACAATCTACCTGGGCCTCGCCGCTCGGGAGCAGAACAGTACCGTATTCGCGCTTGACCACCACCGGGGCTCAGAGGAACACCAGCCTGGCGAGATGTTCCACGACCCGGATCTTTACGATGCCGGCAGTGACGGTATCGACACATTCAGGGAATTCCGGCGTAACGTCCGCGGCGCAGGCGTGGAGGAGCAGGTCGTGCCCCTGGTAGCGGCTTCATCCGTCGCGGCGCGAGACTGGCGCACACCTTTGGGGATGGTCTTTATTGATGGTGGGCACAGCCTTGACGCCGCCCTGGAGGACTATCGTTGCTGGGCGAGTCACATAGTACGTGGCGGAATTCTGGCGATACACGACGTCTACCCGAATCCCCATGAGGGCGGGCAAGCCCCCTGGGCAGTCTTCCAGATGGCCAGGGATTCAGGCTTATTCGCAGAACTGGGCCGCGTGCGCAGCCTGGGGCTGCTGAGGCGGCTCTAGAATCAGTCGGCTCGACGCCGCCGCGCCACATCGGCATCCAACAGGCGAACTTCGGTGAACAGGCCGGAGGCACCGGTATGTCCGGTCAGCGCATCGGCGGCCAGAAGAATCGCGCCGGCGGTCCACGTGGGCTTTTCGTCTGGCCACAGCAGCTTCTCCACGGTCTGGTAGCCGGTCCAGTAAGAACCATCGTCGGCGCGCCACTGCTGTAACCAACTGTAGAGCTCTACCGCACGGGCATGATCGCCTGCCGCCAGCAGCGCCATAACCAGCTCGCAGGATTCTGCCACGGTGTACCAGGGTTCCTCGACCACGCAGCGACAGCCCAGGGGCTCCTCGACAAATTCGGACCAACGGGCAGACAGGCGAGCGCGGGCTTCTGCGCCACTGAACACGCCGGTGAGCACCGGGTAAAACCAGTCCATCGAGTAGCGCTGCTTGCTTTCCCAGGTACGGTCAAAACGCTCGGGCTTGCGGCGGATGGCCTGCCCCAGGCGCGTGCGCGCGTCCAGCCATTCGGGCCGCTCCTCGCCGAGAGTGACGGCAATGTTGTGTGCGCACTCCAGACTTTTGTAAATGGAGCTGCAGCCGGTAACCAACGCGTCGCCCTTGGGTTTTCCGTCGCCATCCACGGCCCAGTCAATTTCTCCGTGTGGAGACTGCAGGGCCAGAACAAACTGGATCGCCCGCTCTACCATCGGCCACAGCTCACGCAGCAAGTTGCTGTTGCCGGTTACGAGGTAGTGGTGCCAGACACCGGTAGCCACATAGCCCACAAAGTTGGTTTCGCGACGCGCTTTATTGTCAATAACGCTCCCGCGATAGGACGCCCACCAGCTGCCGTCATCTAGCTGGCGCTGAGCCAGCCAGCGGTAGGCGCGAACGGCAGCTTCATACTCGCCGCCAATGGACAGGCCCATGGCCGCTTCGACGTGATCCCAGGGGTCAGAGTAACCGCCTTCAAACCATGGAATCTCGCCACTGTCTTGTTGAGCGTCGAGGATAAAATCAACCGTGGGCTGCAGAAAATCCTGCGGATACAGGCCGCGGCTAAGGTAAAGACCGCTCATGCGGCTGCTCCATTACGAAAATAAAGGACAACGCTCTTCCCGAGAACAGGATTCAATCCCCGCTCGACAACGCGAGTAAGTGCCGGCCGTTCCATCAGGTCCCAAACCAGCAAGCGGTGATACTGCCGCACCAACCAGTTGCTGTCCTGCGTGTTCCAGAACAGGCACTTCAGCCACCAGAAGGGTGCATGCAGGGCGTGAGCCCAATGACGATGGTAGTGCTGAAAGCCCAGCTGCTCGATGTCGCCACGCAGTTCCCGGGCCTTGAAGATGCGAAGGTGGCCACCCGGTACCTGGTGGTACGCATCTGACAGTGACCAGCAAATTTTTTCCGGCCAGCGCCTGGGTACCGACGCACACAGTAGCCCGCCTGGTTTCAGTACGCGCTGAATCTCGGCCAGTGCCGATCGATAATCCGGAATATGCTCCAGCACTTCACTGCAGATCACCTTGTCAAAGGTGTCGTCCGCGAAAGGCAACCGCAACGCATCGGCGGTGGACAAATTAAAACTGCGTTCACCCGCCTGAGGATGGTCAGCTGTGAACTCCTGGAATTTCTGCTGTGCATTCCTGAGATCAGCCAAACTCAGGTCAACGCCAACAACATCCACCTCATCGGCAAGATAGGCAGCGAGTACGTGGCGGCCTTCGCCACAGCCAAGGTCCAGCACGCGATCCCCGCTTGCCAGCGGGAAGTGATCAAAATCAACGGTCTGCATCAGCCAGCACCCGGCGGTAGTACGCCGTCATTTCGCCGGCACAAATGTCCCAGCTGAATTTGTCGAGAATCCGGCGCCTGCCGCGAGCACCCAGAGAGGCTCGCTGCTGGGGATCCTCGAGCAGCGAGGCTATCGCCACTGCCAGTGCGTCGGCATCTTTGGTGGGCACGATAAGGCCCGCATCCCCAACTACCTCGGGTAAGGCGCCGCCATCAGTACTGACCACAGGCACCCCGCAGGCCATGGCCTCGCCCGCGGGCAGGCCAAAGCCCTCGTAGATGGACGGAACCACCGCCACGGTGGCTTCTGCGTAGTAACGGACCATCTCATCGGTACTGATATTGCTGACGAACTGGATGTGTTCAGCCAAGTCCAGTCGCGCGATCAGTTGCTCGGTCTTACCACCCGGCTGGGGTTTGCTGATCAGCAGAAGTTTCAGGTCGGGGTAGGTTTTTCGCAGCGTTGAGAAAGCAAGCAGCAGGTAGCGCAGCCCTTTCAGGGGCGCATCCGCAGAAGCCGTCGCCATCAATCGTCTGGGCTGTCGCTGGACATCGTCCAGCGGTCTGAATACGTCGGTATCAATGCCGTTGTGCACCAGGTCAATGCCAGCCGGTTGCAGGCCGAAGTCTCGCGCGATGTCCTGGCGAGAACAATCGGATACCGTCACCACGTGGTGCAGCTGTTTCAGCACGCGTTTCTGCATCAGCAGAAACGAGTGCCAGCGGCGTATCAATACGCGCTCCCACCAGTGACGGGCTGCTGCCAGCGCGATACGCAGATCGGACGTGATGGGATGGTGCACCGTTGTTACCAGCGGCAGGCCCGAGCGCTGGAGCTCCAGCATGCCGTAACTGAGGCTCTGGTTGTCGTGGATCACGTCGTAGTCGCCGCCGTGCTCACGCAAGTACTTCACGGCCCGACGTCCGAAAGTATAGGGTTCGGCGAAGCCACCGGTGAGTTTGCTGCTCCATTCGATGATGTTGCTCATCGAGCGCAGGTGATGCGGCCGCAGAGACCCCAGGCCATTCTCGAACAAATCGAGGCTGGGCAGTTTAATCAGGCGCACCCGTTCATCCAGGTGCGGGTAGGGAGGGCCGGAAATAACGTCCACTGAATGCCCCGCCTCCACCAGCGCCTTGCTGAGATAGCGCAGGTAAACGCCCTGGCCACCACCATGCGGTTGACTGCGATAGCCCAGGAGCGCAATCCGAAGCGGCCGTTCCGGCGCCGACTGCTCCACCACCCGCATGGTCGAGGCGGAATCGGCAGCCGCAGCGAGGTCGGGCTGAACTGTATCAGGGTGCCTGATGGCAACCTCCCGTTAATTTTTTGGGTGAAATCGTGGGGCCCCGGCAGCGCCGGACAGACCCGGGTGAAAGGCCTAAAACACAATACCCCGGGGAAAGGGGCCAGATTCTATCAATGATTGGTTAAATTTCCACCCCATACCGCCGGCGCACCGGGCTTGAAAGCCCCGTTAGGTGGACGCGCTCCGGGCACTTATAATCCCCGCAAGAGAGGAAATAATTCATGGAAAACAGCTACAAGGGCATCATCCTCGCGGGCGGCTCCGGGACCCGACTGCACCCACTCACGAGCACCGTCAGCAAGCAGCTTATGGCAGTCTATGACAAGCCGATGATCTACTACCCGCTGGCCACGCTGATGCTCGCCGGCATTCGCGATGTACTGATCATCACGACGCCCAGGGATCAGGCGGCTTTTTCCGAGCTGCTGGGCGATGGGAGTCAGTGGGGCATCAGCATCAGCTACACGGTACAGCCCAGCCCGGATGGCCTTGCACAGGCCTTCATTCTTGGAGAGTCCTTCATCGGAAATTCCCCGGCAAGCCTGGTGCTGGGGGACAACATTTTTTACGGCGGGGGCTTCAGCAAGAAGCTGCGCAGCGCCGCCAGCCGCACTAACGGCGCCTCAGTATTTGCCTACTATGTGCAGGATCCTGAGCGATACGGCGTGGTTGAGTTCGACGCGGGCGGCACCGCTATCGGGATCGAGGAGAAACCGGAACAACCCCGCTCTCACTACGCTGTTACGGGCCTGTACTTCTACGACAACGACGTCGTGGAGATCGCAAAGAGCATCCAGCCCTCCCACCGCGGTGAACTGGAGATCACCGATGTGAACAGGGTGTACCTTGAGCGAGGTGACCTGCAGGTAGAGGTTATGAGTCGCGGCACCGCCTGGCTGGACACCGGCACACACAACTCGCTACTGGATGCCGCCAACTTCATCAGGGTGGTGGAAGAACGCCAGGGGCTGAAAATAGCCTGCCCGGAAGAAGTCGCGTTCCGCATGGGCTACATTGATGCCGATCAACTGCTGGCGTTGGCAGCACCGCTGGAAAAGAGCGGCTACGGGCTCTATCTGAACGGGCTGTTGCGTGAAGAGGGGATTGTTTTCGATGAAACGTGAATCTACCCCGCTGGAAGGCGTGTGCCTGCTGCAGCCGCAGGTGTTTGGCGACGAACGCGGCTTCTTCATGGAAAGCTGGAACGCAAATGCCTTCCGCGAGCTCGGCCTGGACCTGGATTTCGTGCAGGACAACCATTCTCGGTCTCGCCGGGGCATCCTGCGCGGCATGCACTACCAGACGGAGCACACCCAGGGAAAACTCGTCCGGGTGTCAGCGGGCGCGGTGTTTGATGTCGCTGTCGACGTAAGGCGCTCTTCTCCGACCCTGGGCCAATGGTTCGGCGCGACGCTGGACGCTGTTGATCATAGGATGATGTGGGTGCCACCAGGCTTTGCACACGGCTTTCTGGTGCTGTCGGAGTACGCGGATTTCCAGTACAAGTGCACTGACTTTTATCACCCGGAATCAGAAATCAGCCTGGCCTGGGATGACCCGAGCGTCGGCATCGAGTGGCCGCTGGAACCAGGCGACACACCGTCCCTGTCAGGCAAGGATGATCAGGGGCTGGCCTGGGACGCGATCCCGCTGTTTGACTGAGCTCAACTTCGCGTGAGCAGGGGGCGCCACCAGGTCTCGTTGTCGAGGAACCAGTCCAGTGTTCGGGCGATGCCGGTCTCAAACGTTTCTGCCGGTGTGTAACCCAGTTCACTGCTGATCTTGCTGGCGTCGATGGCATAGCGCCAATCATGGCCGGCGCGATCTTCGACAAATGTAATCAGGTCACTGGCGCTGTTGCCGGCTGCCTGGGGCGCGTCCGGGTAGCGTTCTGCCAGCTTGCCATCGGCGCGGAAACGTTGGTCCAGCTGCTCGCAGAGCAATTCGACGATGGCCAGGTTATTCCACTCGTTATTGCCGCCAACGTTGTAGGTCTCTCCCAGGCGACCGCCTGCAATCACTTTCTCGATGCCCCGACAGTGATCCTCAACGTACAACCAGTCTCGAATGTTGGTGCCATCGCCATAAACCGGCAGAGGCAGGCCCCTCAGTATATTGGTGATGCAAAGGGGAATCAGTTTCTCCGGAAAGTGATAGGGGCCGTAATTATTAGAGCAGTTGCTGGTCGTCACCTGCAGTCCGTAGGTGTGGTGGTAAGCACGTACCAGGTGGTCTGATGCTGCTTTACTCGCCGAGTAAGGCGAATTGGGTTCGTACTTCTGCTCTTCATAGAAGCCGGGGTCATCCGGCGCCAACGACCCATACACCTCGTCGGTGGAAACGTGGTGGAAACGGTGCTCCACGCCATCTCCGGACAACCAGACTTCTCTGACTGCTTTCAACAGGCAGTGCGTGCCGACTACATTGGTTGCAATGAATGCATCGGGGCCGGTGATTGACCGGTCCACATGTGATTCAGCCGCAAAGTGGACCAGCGTGTCTGTGCCGTTCTCCCGGAGCGTGGCAAGCACCTGATCGTAATCACAGATATCCGCGTGCACAAATTTGAAGTTGGGAAGATCAGCGAGGGCGTCAAGGTTGGCTCGGTTGCCCGCGTAAGTCAGCGCGTCATAGGCCACCACCGTGTCATCGGGATGGGCATCCAGCCAGTAGTGAACGAAATTGGCCCCAATAAATCCGGCGGCGCCGGTGACCAGCAGTGAGTTAGCCATTGTTTGAATCCTTGAAAACCCTGAGCATGCGTCGCAACTGCACGCGCCAATGTTGAGGTGTCAGCGCCAGGTCTTGCCAGCTCGCCTGCTTGTCCAGGACGCTGTAGGCGGGGCGAGTGGCTGGCGTAGGGTAGTCTTTCGCGGCGATGGGTCTAATCGCAGTCGGTGCCTCCAACAGTGCCATCGCCCTGCCCTCTTCCTCGATGGCCACCGCAAAATCGTACCAGCTGCAGACGCCGGCATCGCTCCAGTGATATGTGCCGGTCAGCGCCGGGCGGGCCACCCAGTGCCACAATGCCTCCGCCAGCCCGGCGGCCCAGGGTGGAGTCCCAACCTGGTCAGCCACAACGGCCAGCTCTTCCCGCTCGCCCATCAGTCTTAGCATGGTTTTCACAAAGTTTGCCCCATGGGCCGAGTAAACCCACCCTGTGCGCACAATAACGGCGGCGGGATCAGCCGCCTGCACCGCCAACTCTCCCGCCAACTTGCTGCGGCCATAAGCCCCCAGCGGACCGGGTGTGGCATCCGGCGGAATAGGCTGGCAGGCGCTGCCGTCAAAAACAAAGTCGGTGGATATATGTATGAGGCGCACCTGGGCTGCGGCGCAGGCAGATGCCAGCAGGCCTGGCGCGACGGCATTAGCTTGATGGGCCTGCTCCTGATCAGTCTCTGCCTGGTCAACCGCCGTATAAGCCGCTGCGTTGATCAGGGCAGCGGGCTGGTAGGAGTCGATAGCATCCTGTACCGAAGCCGCATCGCAGATGTTCAAGTCACTCCGCGTGAGCGGAATAATTTCGTAGCCGCCCGGGACACTGTGCTGAAGTTCATGACCCAGCTGACCGCCAGCACCGGTAATCAAAACCCTCTTGGTCAAGAACTTGGCTCCTGTTGTTGTTGCATAAGCTGGCCTAGAACAACCCCCAGCGCTAGACTAGCGCCAAATCTGGATTCCCCCGGCCGTGCTCCCAAACCAACCCTTACCTGAGATACATCCCAACGCCTTGGACTGGCGCTGGCTGCTGGCAGCAAGCATGCTGGTATCGCTGTGGCTGGTGGCGATCGACCCGATTATCAACCGGGACGCCATCTTATACCTGAGAGCAGCCGAAGCCTACCTCGAGCAGGGTTTGCTCGCGAGCCAGGCCCTGCATGGGCGGCCCTTGTTGTCGATTTGTATCGGCGCACTGCACCAGTTCACCGGCTTGCCGCTGCTGGTTTGCGGGCTCCTCCTTAACGCCGCCTTCTATGCGGTGCTGGTGCTGGCCTGTGTCAGCACCGTCAGAGCTCTTGGTGGCGACCGCAAGACCCAGCTCTTCGCCGCAGGGCTCATACTTTTCCACCCGATCATCAACGAATATCGCAGCTCTATCATGCGCGACCCGGCCTACTGGGCACTGTTGATGGTCGCCGTGCGCGAGCTGGTGCTGTATCTGCGCGAGCCTTCGCTGCGCCACGGGCTGATCTGGTATCTAGCCATCGCAGCCGCTGCTGTGTTCCGCTTTGAAGGTGTGCTGCTGGCGCTGCTGCTGCCCGCCGCGGTGTTCGCTTCCAGTTCACACCCGCGCCGGCTCCAGCACAGCCTTGCACTGCTGGCTCCAGTCGTTGCAGTTTCGGCGCTCGCCGGCTGGCTGATGACGCGGACAGGCAGCAGCGCCGTGATGTTCCCCGCTCTTGACTACTACCTTGGCCAACTTGCCGATCTCGGCGATGACCTGGCGATCATCAAGGAGCAAACCGGCCAGGCCATGCTGAGGTTTACCGCCAGGGATGACGCCGGGGTGGCAGTTTTCGCCGGCCTGGCTGCGACTCTCCTTCTCAACATTTGCCGGGCGGTTACCTGGCCGCTAATGGCGCTCTGGCTGTGGGGTCTGGTCAGCGGCTTGATAAAGCCCATCGACCAGCGGTTCCGCCGCCTCCTGTGGTGGCACCTGCTCATCGCTTTCGCTTACCTGGCCCTTTTCTTAATCAGCAATCGTTTCGTGCTGGAGCGATACAGCAGCGTGATCACGCTATTTGTGCTGTTGCACCTGTCTTTCATGCTGTCAGTGCTCTGGCAGCGCGCCCGCGGGGGGTGGGTTCGCGTGGCACTGATTGTCCTGCTGACCGGTCTGGCCGTGGATACGCTACACAACAACGACTACCGCAAGGCCTATATACGCGACGCGAAGCAATGGTTAGAGGCAAACACACCCAGTGACGCCAGTCTCGCGTCTAACGAGATGTACATCGCCTACTTCAGCGGGCGGGCTTATGACTGGACATACTACGAGGCGCACGACTACCGGGTGAGGGATCTTCTGCGCCGGCCGGAATTGTGGCAGGGCCGAGATTACCTGGTCATGGTCGTCAAACCTGGCGAGCTAAACAGCTGGCGGCAATTTGTCGAGCAAACGGGGCGCGATGAAGTCGCCGCGTTTGAAGGAGACTCCGGAACCAGTGTGCGGGTACTGCTTCTGTCCGCACCGAACTGACGCCAGCAGACGACGCTTACGCAGCTGCGTACAATAGTCCGATGATTTCAGCCAGCGCATACCCTGAAGGTGCCCGCGAGCCCGTCGACTGGGAACTCACCGCGCAGACCCTGGCAGAGGGCGAGTTGCCCGACGGCTGGCGCTTGGTGGACAGCTCCGGCTTCGCCCGCGTCGCCCACCACCCTGAACAGGGCGTTTTCTACAAACTGTTCCTGCCGCGCAGCCCGTTGGAGAGCCTGAAGGCCATACTTCGCGGCAGTCGAGCTACCCGGGCTCGCCGGCACAACGATGAACTTCGTTACGCCGGAATAGACGCACCGCTCAATGTAGCCTGGGGACAGCTGCCGCAGAACCGGGAATACCTTGTCAGTACCGCGGTTCCCGGTGCGGGGGTAGATCACTGGCTGCGCCAGACCCTGGCGACAACCGGCACCCAACAGGGTCGACAACGGAATGCGCTGATGCAGCAGTTGGGTGTATTTATCGGACGCCTGCATCACAGTGGTTTTGTGCACGGCGACCTGCGAACCGGCAACGTTCTTGCCGACTTCCGGGGAGGCCGGTTCCAGTTCGCGCTCATCGACAATGAACGCAACACCCGTCACGATATGCCGCCAGGCAAGCTGCTACTCAAGAATCTCATGCAACTGAATATGCACACCCCTGATGAACTCAGTCGTCGCGAACGATGGCGATTCTTCGCGGCCTGGCGGCGCCAGATGCGGGAGCTGTCAGATACAGAAGCACGCCTGCTCGCCCAGGAAGCCTTCCTGTGGGCGATGCGAAGACTGGATGCCAAGGGCAAACTCGACGACAACCACGTGGGCCGCCCCGCGTGAATATTCTGGTCAGTGCACTCTGGCGCCTCATCCCCGAAAACGAGCGGGCATTGCTATTAGGGATGGCGCCACACTACCGGCAACGGCACATCGAGCGGGTGCTCAAGGGCCGGGCTCGCTACCAGCCTTGCTTTGACCAGCATCGGGCACTGTTCATCCATGTACCAAAGAGCGCGGGTCGCAGTATCGTGCGAGGCCTGTTCGATGTCAGGTCAGTGGAACACGCGCCGGCAGACTGGTATCAGCAGCTGGACCCGGAAAAGTTCAATAGCTATTTCAAGTTCACGTTTGTGCGAAACCCCTGGGACCGGGCAGTCTCGGCTTATACCTATCTGCAGCAGGGAGGATCTGCCGCCAGCGACGAAGATCGCGCATGGTCAGCGTTCGTGAGTGAATTTAGCAGCTTCGATGACTTCGCCAGTCATTGGCTGACGCCGGAGAATGCCAGACGCTACGCGCTGTTTACGCCGCAGGTGGATTTCCTGAAAGACCGGTTCGGACGGATCGATATGGATTTCATCGGACGTTTCGAAAATCTCGCTGAGGATTTCGCGGTGGTTGCCGACAAGCTCGGCATAGATGCCTCGCTGCCACACATCAACAGCAGTCGCGAACAGCAGTACGAGACTTACTACAGCCAGGCGTCCCGCGAGCGTGTCGCCGAGACCTACGCCGAAGACATCGAACTGCTGGCTTATCGCTTCGGCAGCTGATCTCAGTCAGACGGTGCCGTATGACTGACTATCCACTCGGCAAGCTCGCCCATCACCGCCATGCGCTCCGGCTCGTTGAATATCTCGTGGTAAAGGCCAGGATAAATCTGCAGCGCTTTGTCGTCGGAACCAATTGGCGCATGGAAATTCCGGGACCCCTGCGGGGCGGTCATTGCATCGGCCTCTCCGTGCAGGATCAACATCGGCAAGGTAATGCCGGCGCGGCCAGCAACCACCTCATCCATCATCACAAATAACTCGGTCACCAGGCGCGAGCTGATCTTGCCGCTGTGGACCAGGGGGTCATCCACGTATTTCTGAACCACGACCGGGTCGCGACTCACCTCGGAGGCATCCAGTTGTAACAACCCAAGGGTGGGCCAGACCAGAGAAATGAGGCGGGAAATCCACAGCGTGATTGTCGACGGCGGTTCGGTCATTTCAAGCGCTGCACCCGACAATGCGCAACCGGCAAACTCGCACTGATGATCGAGCAGGTAGCGGGCGGAGATCAGACCACCCATGCTGTGCCCTACCAGGAAACAGGGCTGACCCGGATACCAGTCATCGATCATGTCTCGCAGGGTATCCAGCGGCGCGGTAAAGTCCGACGCGCGACGGCAGAATGCGCGCGGGCCCGGAGATAAGCCATGGCCCACATGGTCGGGCGCGACTACCGCTATCCGCCTGGCATTCATAAAACTCGCCAAGTCCTGATAGCGGCCGCTGTGCTCTCCGAGGCCATGGACCAGCAAAATGACCGCACGGGCTTCGCTGACCGGCCAGTGCCGATAGAACACATCATCGGCCAGTCGACCTTCCTGTGAGGCGGCTTCGCCGGGCGGAACCTCAGCAGTCGCATCGTTCATAGTGCTATTCCCCTAGCAAGCGATGGCCACGTGGGCCATAACGTTTCAGGTGTCTGCGCCGCAGCGGTTTTAGCGCGCGCAGTGTTGCTTTCTCCAGTGTGGCACGGGATTCACCACTTGCCACTTGATAACTGTGGAGGAAATGCTCGTAGCGTGCGCCGGGCACGCCCATTTCCTCGGCGTTCAGAGTAAAACGGGCCAGATCGCGTGCCCGCCTCGAGCGATCTGCGCTTCGCCGCACTGCATCCAGGTCAACGAGAGTCACGTCGCTGCCATCCCAGATCAGATTGCTCCACTTGGTATCCCCGTGGCTAAAACCGGCGTCGTGCAGGGCCGCCAGCGCCCGGCCACTCGCAGTGAGTGCAGCTGGCCAGTCGTCAGCCTGCGGTTGAGCCTGCCAGCAGGCCTTTAAGTCGCGACCCGGCACTACTTCCGTGGCGAACAAAACCGCGCCGGGCAAGCCGAGGCAGGCCAGTGGCAATGGCACTGGCAAACCCAATGCGCTGAGACGGCTGGCAACATCAAAGCTGCGCTGACCACGGCTTCGCGCCAAGCGGAACAGCAGGCTTTGTCGACGCGATTTGGCCAGGAACAGTTTGCAGTAACAGCGCTGTCCTGCCAGTTCTACTAGGAACACCGCGCTGTGGTCATCACCTTTCAGCAGATCGCCCTGCTCCGTGAGCCGTTTCCTGCAGGCTTCCCCGTTAGCGATGCCCGCTGACACCAGTTCAGCGACAATGGCCGACGCGTAATCACCGCCTCTGAGACTGCGTATAGCTGCTGTCATATCACGCTCTCGCTATGGCAGGGGGCTCAGTACCGTGCTCTCGCCGGTAAAGTTTGTGCGCCCGCTCGGCCACCTCCTGCCAGAAAGCGGCGCTCTCTCCCAGGGCAGCTCGCAAGCCACCAGCCTCGTAGTAATGCAGGAATCGCAGCAGATCCCGCTGGCTAAGACCGCAGTTCATTGCGGAAAAGTAGAGCCCGGCGAGATCCTTGACCAACCAGCGCCGCGGTACCGCGGAGCGACACTGCGCGCGGTGCAGGTCGATCACATGGCAACGCGGTTCCCTGTCATCAACAGTGCCGAGATCCAGATGGAAGTGGCACAGATAGTAGTCGCGATGATTGATGCCGGCAGCATGCATACGCCGCGAAATGTTGGCGAGCGTACGAACCAGTCTGTGGCGCAAACCGGGGTCAGGGGACTCGGTTGCCCAGCCAGCGCAGAAGTCCTCCAGGGAGACAGTGCCCACCAGATCGTCAGTCACCAACATCGATAATCGACGCGCTGGATTCGCACGCTTCACCTCAAAGGCTGCGATTGACAGGGTGTCCAGCCCGATAGCCTCCAGCGCCCTGACAGCTCGATATTCATTGACAGCACTGACTACCGGCAAACGCAGCGTTAGCAGATTTTTCGCTATTTCCAGCCAGCCCACGCCCGTGTGTAACTTTAAAAAGTAGCTTCTGCCGGCAAGGTCAAATTGCAGCGTACGGCGCCCCTCTTTATCGCGATAGATCGTTTTGGGCGATGCCTCTGCAGCGACCTCGATGGCCCAGGACAGGGCATCGCCCTCTCCGACCGCCATAGCGATATCATCACGCAGGTACGGCTCAGGCACTGACAGCCCCTCTTTTGGACCTTAGCCAGTTATCAATGAAGGCAGCGCCAGCCTCGTGCATGGACCAAAGATCCGTGCGCTCAGCATAGGCAAGGCCGCGCTCGCGGCACTGGTGACGAAAATACCCATCGCTCATACGATCCATGGCATCGGTCAAAGTCGACTGCTGAAAAGGTGACGCCAGCACCAGCCCCGCGTGGGCATCGCGAATGTGTCCGGCATAACCACACACATCACTGACAATCACCGGCAAGCCCGCCACCAGTGCCTCCAGCAAAACGATACCTGCCGCCTCGCTACGCGCCGGGTGAACCAGTGCATCGGCCGCCAGCAACAGGTCTGCAACATCGTCTCGGGCACCAAGAAACACAACGCTATCTGCGATCTTCGACTGCCGGGCGAGCCGCTTGTAACGACCGGGGCGATCATGGCCTACCACCAGCAGCTTTGTGGTGATATCACTACGCCGTTGGTCCAGCTCAGCCAAGCCGGTGATAACGCGATCAAGTCCCTTGCGCTCGTAGTCCGATCCAAGAAACAGGAACAGCAATTCAGACTTGCCGATACCCAGCTTATCCCGGGCTTTGTCACGACGACGTTCCGCGTCCGGTGGCCGCCTGCGATCGCGGCTTATTCCCGGCGGCAGCATGTGCATACGCGATGCGGGCGTGTGGTAATGCCGTTCGAACTTTCGCCGCTCTGATTCGGAAATCAATAAAACCTCGGTGCGCCCAGACACCTCAAACACCCTTCGTTCATAGTCGGCGAAGTGTTTGAATCGGCCACTCAATCGGTACAGGGCACCGCGCTCATTCAGGGCACTGTCGAGAAAGCAGGAGTCGGCGGCAAAGTACACATCAAGACCCGGCATCTTGTTAAAACCAATGACCGCCTCCACGGGGTCCGTTGCCAGGTCACCGGAAACCCATTCTGTGAAACGTTGATTGCGCTGGTGACGTGTCAGGCCGCGCGCCGGTACCCGGCGTAAGTCGATGCCGTCCAGCCTTTCACCCTGCCAGTCGATGCAGTAAACACGACAGTGATAACCCAGGGCCTGGCTGTGTTTCACAAACCCTGCAAAGTCACGCTGCATGCCGCCGTAGGGGAAATACTTGTAAAGCAGAAAAGCGAGGGTCACGACTTCGCATCCATGGGTAGCAGCGACTGAAGGGCTTCCCAGACGGCTTCCGGCTCTATCGCTGCCATCATCTCGGCGGGCTCAACGGAGTTGTCGCAGGCCAGGGGTGAGACCAGTTGTGTCTGATTTCCGCCGTAGCTGCCAATCAATGCCACGCTCGTTGGCCCGTAAAGCGACACCGAAGGCACATCCAGTGCCGCGGCGAGGTGGCCAAGGCCCGTGTCCACCGCCACTGAGCCATTCACTTCCAGTAGCAGGCTTGCAAGACCCAGAAGATCCAGCTTGGGCAGGGCCTGTGCGGATTCCACGGCAGCCGCTATCTCCTGGGCCCGGTGGTGCTCGGCATCGCTGCCCCAGGGCAGCCAGACTCGATAGCCCGACTGCGCAGCCTGTTGAGCGAGGTCAATCCAATGCGATTGCGGCCACAGCTTTTCGCCCCGCGCACTGCCATGAAAAAACAGCAGACTCTTGTCCTGCTTGCCAGCGCTGACCGGCATGCGCGCACGAACGCCGTAGTCACCGATGGCTTCGGGTATCGGGTAGCCCATGGCCTCGGCAAAGAGTCGGCGCGTGCGCTCTACCGCATGCATCTCGCGGGGTACGGGAATTTTGTGTTGATACGCCAGCGCAGCCGCGCCCTCACGTGCGCTGTTGCGATCAAATCCATACACAGGAGCCGATGCCAGGCGAGCCACAAAGGCGCTCTTGAGCAACCCCTGTGCATCGATCACGAGATCGTAATGGCCGGCATCCAGCGACTGTCGAAAGCTGCGCCACTCGGGTCCACCAAAACTGCTGAAGGGTTTTTTGCGCCAGCGCCGCAGTGCAATGGGAATTACCCGCTCCACCGCCGGGTGCCAGCCAGGGACTTCGCTGAAAGCCTCTTCCACCACCCAGTCGAAACTGAGCTCTGGTCGCGCAGCTACCGCGTCGGTCAACGCTGGCAGCGTGTGGATGACATCCCCCAGCGAGGACATTTTCACAATCAGGACTTTCACCCGTCCTCCTGGTTGCGAAGTTGCGCGTCCAGTGTGGCAATTGCGGTAGGCGGCAGGGTCTCGCGCATGCAGCGGTGATGGCCCAGCGGGCATTCGCGTTCGAAACAGGGGGCACACTCGATCTCACTGACCAGCGTACTGGCCCGGAAGCCCAGTGGCGGGGTGAATCCGGGCGAGGTGGCGCCGTAGATCGCCAGCAACGGTCGATCCAGGGCAGCCGCTATGTGCATCAGGCCGGAATCGTTACTTACTACTGCGTCAGCGAGACTCAGCAGGTCAATCGCGTCCGACAGCGTAGTCTCACCCGCGAGGTCAACAATGCCCGTCCCTTTTGCCTGGGCAGTGAGTGCGGAAGTGACTTCCCTGTCCCGTGCTGAACCAAACAGCACGACCTGCCAGCCCTGGGACAGGTAGTTATCTGCCAGCGCCGCGTAGTGAGCGCTGGGCCAACGTTTGGCACCGCCAAATTCCGCCCCCGGACAGAGTGCCAGTAACGGGCGATCCGGCAATAGCCCAACGCCGTCGGCGCAGTTTCTGGCTTGTAAAGGGTTCACCGTCAGTTTCGGGCGGGGCACAGGATCTGGCAGCGGCGCGCCAGGCTCCAGGCCCAGGGCAACAAAGCGTTCGACCATCAGGGGCAGCGCAGACTCGTCCAGGCGCCGCAGGTCATTCAATAACCCGTAGCGCATTTCTCCACGCCAGCCCGTCCGTCGGGGAATGCGAGCCAGCATGGGCACCAGTGCCGCTTTCAGGGAATTCGGCAGCACGATGGCCTGATCGTAGCTGTTTCTGAGGGAGCGACCGAGTTTGCGGCGCCGCCCCAGCGCCAGTTCGCCGTGGTCGATGCGCTTGGTGAGGCCGCGATTAACCTCCGGCATACGATCCAGCAGCGGCTGGCTCCACTCGGGAGCCAGTACGTCGATAGTCGCATTGGGGCGGGTGAGGGCAAGCACCTGATATAGCGACTGCGACATAACCATGTCACCCACCCAGGAAGGACCAACCACCAGGATTCTGTCGTCGAGACGATTCACAACGGCGTAGCAGGCGGGAGCTTGATCAGGCGACCGGGTCCAGCCACTGAGGATTCTGGTCGCGGTTACCGCGCACGCTGTCGAAATACATGGACTGCAGCTGTTCCGTGATCGGGCCGCGGCTACCGCTGCCGATGGTTCGGCCATCGAGTTCGCGAATTGGGACAACCTCAGCCGCGGTGCCGGTGAAGAATGCCTCGTCTGCGACGTAAACCTCATCGCGGGTGATACGCCGCTCCACGATCTCGTGCCCAAGCTCTTCAGCCAGCGCGAAAATCGTCTTGCGGGTGATCCCGTCGAGACAGGAGGTCAGATCTGGCGTAGAGATACGACCGTCCCGAACAACAAATACGTTCTCGCCACTGCCCTCGGCCACGTAGCCCTCGTTGTCCAGCAAAAGGGCCTCTTCGGCACCACAGTCCAGCGCCTCGCGAAGAGCCAGCATTGAATTGATGTAGTTACCGTTGGCCTTCGCCTTACACATGGTGATGTTGACGTGATGGCGGGTGTAACTGGACGTACGTACCTTGATGCCGCGGTCACGGGCATCAGGATCCATGTAGGACGGCCACTCCCAGGACGCCACCATCACGTGAGTGCGCAGGTTGTCCGCCCGCAGGCCCATGCCCTCAGAGCCGTAGAAGCACATCGGCCGCAGATAGGCCTCTTCCAGGTTGTTCTGTCGCACCACATCGCGTTGGGCCTGGTTGAGCGTTTCCTTGTCGAAAGGCATGTCCATGGCCAGGATGTGTGCCGAATTGAACAGCCGGTCCGTATGCTCTTTCAACCGGAAAATGCAGGTTCCGCGATCCGGGGTCTTGTAGGCACGCACACCCTCAAACACACCCAGGCCATAATGCAGGGTATGCGTGAGTACGTGCACCTTGGCTTCACGCCAGGGCACCATTTCGCCGTCAAGCCAGATAACTCCGTCGCGGTCAGCCAGGCTCATTGTTCTCTCCCATTGATTCTCTGTCTTCCTCGCCGTCTGCCGGCTCACCGAACAGGGCCTGCCAGCAGGCCGTCACTGCCGAACGCTTCGCTGCGAACCGCTCAGCCTCCACAACACCCGGCAATTGCTGCAGTGCCAACTGGTGTGATGCCGAACGAAAAGCAAGATAAGCGTCGGTAAGCAGGTCGCAGTCACCCTGCGCAAACAGCCCTTCCTGGCCAAGCAGTTCCAGTATCCGCACGTTGTCAGACCATCGGACCAGCTCGGGAACCCTGTGGGCCCAAGCGAGGACCGCGTATTGCACCATAAATTCGATATCGACGATACCGCCGGTACCCTGTTTGAGGTCAAATTCCACTGAATGCGTATCGCCACGGGGTAGCTTGTGGTCACGCATACGGCGGCGCATCGCGCTGACTTCCGAGGCCAGTGCAGCCACATCGCGTTGCTGGCACAAGACCTCCTGCCGGACGGCATCAACCCGCGCGGCCACCTCGGGATCACCCGCAACAAAGCGTGCGCGAACCAGGGCCTGGTGTTCCCAGGTCCAGGCGGAGTCAGACTGGTAGCTTTTAAAACCGTCGCAGGTGGTCACCAGCATGCCCGACTCACCCGAGGGTCGCAGCCGCATATCTACTTCATACAGCTGGCCCAGGGACATTCGTGTTTCCAGGATGTGAATCATGCGCTGGCCGAGCCGGGTGTAGAACACCACGTTGTCGATGCTGCGCGCGCCGTTGGTGCTGCCCTGTTGAGCCGAATCCTGGACAAACACCAGGTCAAGGTCGGAGCCATACCCCAGTTCGATACCGCCCAACTTGCCGTAGCCGTACACCGCCAAACCGTAGCCCTGGCTGTCCCGCTGGGGCTCTCCGTATTTGGACACCATGTCGGACCAGGCAATCGCTATCACCTGCTGGAGAATCACTTCGGCAATAAACGTCAGCTTATCGCTGACTTGCATCACCGGTAGTCGGTCAGCCAGTTCACTGGCCGCCACCCGAAGCACATGGGACGCCTTGAAATAGCGCAGGGCATCCATCTGCCCCTCGAGATCATCCAGCGGGATTCGCGCTACCTGCTGTCGGAGGTCGTCCTCCAGTGCACCCCGGTCCGGGGCCGTGTAAAGACTGGCCCGATCCAGCAGTTCGTCCAGCAGCACCGGTGACCGGGCAATCTGCTCAGCAATCCAGGGCGACGCACCGCAAAGCACCACCAGCTCATGCAGGGCAGGCAGATTTTCCAGCAACATCGCCAGGTAGGCGCTTCGACGGACCACTGCCACCACCAGCGGCAGTGCACGCTCGAGGGCAAGATCCGGGTTGTCGGTTTCAACACAGGCCAAAAGCAGTTGCGGCATAAAGGCTTCCAGCCGTTCCCTGCCCTCCGCCTGCAGGGAAACAACGCGGTGACTGTCACGCAGGGCCTGCAGCCGCTGCAGAGTCTCCGCCGGCTGCCTGAAACCTTCGCTCGCCAACATCGGCGCCGAGAGGCTGTCATCCCATGGCAGCGGGACTTCAGGTTCGCCCTCCTCATCCGCCTCCGGATCGGCGATGAGGCGGGAGAAGTGTTCAGCGACGCGTGAGCGATGACTGTCGAGGGCGATGACATAGCTGTTCCAATCATCTACACCCATCACCGTCGCCATGGCCTGGCGCGCCTCGTCGTCCCGGGGCAGTGTTTGCGTTTGCTTGTCCTGGTAGCCCTGGATCGCATGCTCACTGTCGCGCAGAAACAAATAGGAGCTGGTCAGATCGGCAGCGGCGTCCGCCGGGAGAATCCTCAGGTGAACACACTCGGTCAGCACCCCCAACAGCTCCCGCTGCTGCAGCCCCAGATCCCTGCCCCCTCGAATCAGCTGGAAGCACTGGGCAATGAACTCAACCTCGCGGATGCCGCCGCTACCCAGTTTGACGTTGTCCTCCAAACCGCGCCGCCGCACCTCGCTAACAATCATCTGCTTCATGGTGCGCAGACTCTCGATGACGCCAAAGTCCACATAGCGACGGTAAATAAAGGGCCGCAGCATGTCAGTGAGAATTGCCACCTGCTGCGGCTGGCCGGTAACCGGCCGCGCCTTGATCAGGGCATAGCGTTCCCAGTCTCGACCCTGGTCCTGGTAGTACTCTTCCAGGGCCGAAAAGTTATGTGCCAGTGCGCCACTGTCGCCATAGGGCCGCAGGCGCATGTCGACACGAAACACAAACCCCTCGGCAGTCACCTGGTCGAGAAGGTTGATCAGCGCCCGGCCCAGCCGGGTGAAAAACTCCTCATTGCTAAGCGTTTTGTCCTTGCCGTCTGTCACCCCTGCCTCTGGGTAGGCGAAGATAAGATCGATATCGGAGGAGACGTTCAGTTCGAAAGCCCCAAGCTTGCCCATCGCGAGCACAATGAGTTCCTGCTCAGTGCCCGTATGCTTCCCGATCGGTCGCCCATGCTTCTGATGCAACTGCGCGCGACACACGGCCAAACCCTGTCGAATACAGGCGTCCGCCAACCGTGAGGTATCGCGTATGGTTTCCAGGGTGTCGGCGCTGCGGCAGAAATCCCGCCAGATAATCCGCACCATGTGTCGCTGCCGGAACTGCCGCAAAACCACCGCGGCGTCCTCGTCAGAAACAGCAAGTGCGTCAGCGAGGCTGGCTTCCCAGTAATCCTCAGAGAAACTGCGATTCAGGTCGCCACTGTCCATCAACGCCAGCAACAGCTCGGGGCGACGGCGCGAGACATCAGCCACGAACAGGCTGCAACTGAGGACTTTCGCCGCCTGGCCCGCCAGTTCGTGGTTTTCCATCGCAGCACAAAGGCGATCGCCCACGTCATCAGCAGACCCTTCGAGAATTCGCTCCCAGGCAAGGCCAGCGCGCGCAGCCAGCGCGGGGGTCAAACCAGCACTATCGGGAGTACGCACCGCTGGATGTCAGGCGTCCAGCACCGGGGAGACACGCATGACCTCCTCAATGGTGGTTTGGCCCCGCGCCACCCGGGCGGCCCCGCTCAGGCGCAGCGTTTTCATGCCCTCACCCATGGCCAGCCGGCGCACCTGCGCGGTATCCATTTGAGTCTTGATTTCGGACTGGATCGCCGGGGTGTTGACCAGCACCTCGTAAATGCCCTGGCGACCCACATAACCGGTCTCCCGGCAATTACGGCAACCCACAGGACGTGCAATACGCTCGGGAACAGCCATATCCCACGGTTGTACCAACTGCCGCCAGGCGTCGTGGTCCGGTGCTTCCCAGGACTTGCAGTCTTCACAGAGGATACGCACCAGCCGCTGCGACATGATGCCGCGCACAGTCGCTTTAATCAGGTAGGGCGCCACACCCAGTTCCAACAGGCGAGACATGGAACTGGGAGAATCGTTGGTGTGCAGTGTCGACAACACCAGGTGGCCGGTCAGCGCCGCTTGCACAGCCATATTGGCGGTTTCAAGGTCCCGGATCTCACCGACCATGATGATATCCGGGTCCTGGCGCATCAGTGCGCGCACCCCCGAGGAGAAATCCAGGTCAATACCGTGGTTGACCTGCATCTGGTTAAACGCTCCCTCTACCATTTCAATCGGGTCTTCGATCGTGCACACGTTGACCTCATCGGTCGCAAGCTCCCTGAGGGTGGAATACAGGGTCGTGGTCTTGCCTGATCCGGTGGGCCCGGTAACCAACACTATGCCATTGCCCGAGCTGGTCATCTGGTGCCAGCGCAGGAGGTCATCATCAGCCAGGCCCAGTTCCTCGAAACTTTTTTGCAGCACATCCGGATCGAATATGCGCATTACCAGCTTTTCACCAAAAGCCGTCGGCAGCGTAGCCAGGCGCAGCTCAACCTCATTGCCTTCGGGTGATCGGGTTTTCAGGCGTCCATCCTGGGGGCGGCGCTTCTCCGCCACATCCATGCGACCGAGGATCTTTATTCGGCTGGTGACCGCTGCACAGACCTGTTGTGGTAATTCATACACGCTGTGAAGCACGCCATCGATGCGGAAGCGCACATGCCCCACTTCGCGTCGCGGCTCAATATGGATGTCACTGGCACGCTGCTCAAACGCGTACTGCAACAGCCAGTCAACCACGCTGACAATGTGCTGGTCGTTGGCATCCGGCTCTTTCATGGAGCCCAGTTCCAGCATCTGCTCCAGATTGCCAATACCCGCGCCGGATTCTGTGCGGCCGCCACCGCCTGCGCCACGAACGGAACCGGCCATGGTGTAGAACTCGGCGATATAGCGCACCAGGTCGCGAGGGTCTGCCAAAACCCGCCGAATGGGCCGCCTCAACACATGCTCCAGGTTGGACTCCCACCCACGGACATAGGGCTCTGCACTGGCGATGACAACTTCCTGGTCGTTCACTTCCAGTGCGAGGATGCGATGTCGCTGCGCAAACGCCTTGGACATCACCTCGGCAATGGCGCCCACGTTGATTTTCAGTGGATCGATCTCATACACCGCCTGACCGGTTCGGCCGGCAAGCCAGGACAAGAGCTGATCCATATCGAGCAGCTGTCCGGGGCGGGACGGGTCCGGCAATTTCTGCTCAGCGAGGTATATAAGTGGGTGCACCGAACCGGCCATCATCCGGGCCAGGCGCGTGTGATCCGCATCGCTAATACGATTATCGGCATGGAGGTCAGCTACCAGCCCCGCCAGCGTCAGCGGCGCTTCGATAACAGTGTCGTCGGACGGAAAAGCCATTGCGCTGGCGACCTCGGAAATTGGCCTGATGGACCCGGCCATGCTAGCACAGGCACCCGGTGAAAAAGCCCTCCAGGGGGCTGTGACATTGCGCTAATGAGTACCTATACTGCGCCCTGCGAAAATAAGAGTAAGAGCATGGCAAACGGCAACCCGCTAGGCCGGCTTTTTGGCAAATCACCGATCGGCCCCCTCCAGGAGCACATGCAACTAGCCGAGGAGGCCGCCTCGTTTCTGCCCCAACTGGTGCAGGCCAGCATCGATGCTGATTGGCAACGCGCGGGTGAGATTCAAAAACTGGTACGCAAGGCTGAAGGCGACGCCGACAATCTCAAACGCAAGATTCGCCAGAATCTTCCGAGAAGCCTGTTCCTGCCAGTTCCTCGCGGCGACCTGCTGGAACTGGTTACCTGTCAGGACAAGGTGGCCAATATATCCCAGGACATTGCCGTGCTGATTGTCGGCCGCAAAATGCAATTTCCCGAAAAAGTGCAAACACCTCTTCAGGAGTTTCTGGATGCCTGCCTGCTGGCGGTCAATCAGTGCCTCTGCGTTGTCCAGGAGCTGGATGAATTGCTGGAGGTGGGCTTTACGGGGCGGGAAGTAAAACGCGTGGAAAAAATGCTCAAGGAACTCGATCGCACCGAGGCACGCTGCGACAAGTCTGCCGCCAGGGTGAGACAGCTGTTATTCAAAATCGAACAGGACTTGCCCCCCATTGATGTCATGTTCATTTATCGGGTCGTGGAATTCATTTCAACGCTCGCAGACACCGCCGAAAACGTCGGCGATCGTCTACAGATCATCATCGCGCGCTAGGACACGATAAGCATGGAGATTATTTCCCAGTACGGCACGGTCTTCCTGATCATGGCCTGTCTATTCGGGTTCTTCATGGCCTGGGGAATCGGCGCCAATGATGTGGCCAATGCGATGGGAACATCCGTTGGCTCGCGCGCACTGACCATCAAGCAGGCCATCCTGGTTGCAATGATTTTCGAGTTCGCCGGCGCTTACCTCGCTGGCGGCGAAGTCACCGCCACTATCCGCAAGGGCATCATCGACCCCGAGTCCTTAAGCGACAATCCTGAGCTGATGGTGTACGGCATGATGTCGGCGTTGCTGGCCGCAGGTACCTGGCTGCTGATTGCCAGCCTCAAGGGCTGGCCAGTCTCCACAACGCATTCCATCGTGGGAGCAATCGTGGGCTTCGCGGCGGTGGGCATTTCTGTCGATGCCGTTTACTGGGGCAAGGTCGGTACCATTGTCGCCAGTTGGGTGGTGTCTCCGGTGCTCGCCGGGACTATTTCCTTCGGCCTGTTCATGAGTGTGAAGATCCTCATTCTCGATACCGACGACCCCTTCGCCCGGGCCAAGCGATTTATTCCGGTGTATATGTGGATGGTCGGCTTCATGATCTCCATGGTTACCCTGATCAAGGGCCTGAAGCACATCGGCCTCGATCTGGATCTTGGTCTGGGTTCCACCTTTGCAAACGCACTGCCGATCTCAGCCCTGATCGGCCTCGTCGTAGCCGGTGCCGGCGCGCTCATGTTGCGCAATGTGAAAGAGGTTCACGACGAATCCGATCGTTTCGGTAGCGTCGAGCGGGTGTTCGGCATCCTGATGATTTTCACCGCTTGCTCCATGGCCTTCGCGCATGGATCCAACGACGTAGCAAACGCCGTGGGGCCCCTGGCAGCCGTAGCCGCCACTGTGCAGAGCGGCGGCGAAATCGCGGCAAAATCGTCCATGCCCTGGTGGATCCTGCTGACCGGCGCCATTGGTATCGTTGTAGGTCTGGCAACCTACGGCTGGAAGGTGATCGCCACCATAGGGCGCAAAATCACCGAACTTACCCCCAGCCGTGGCTTTGCCGCAGAACTGGGAGCGGCGGCCACCGTGGTGATCGCCTCCGCTACCGGCCTGCCCATTTACACGACGCATACACTGGTCGGCGCAGTTCTGGGCGTGGGAATTGCGCGTGGTATTGCCGCCCTCAACCTTCGCACCGTGGGCGCTATCTTCATGTCCTGGATTATCACGCTGCCGGCGGGCGCTGGCCTGTCGATCCTGTTCTTCTTCACCTTCAGGGGCATCTTCGGCTAAGTCTCGGTTGGCGCGGCTGCGCCGCTTGACTAGACTCCCTACACGGAGCTCGCCCCAGGGCGGGCCACACCAGGAGACTCCATGCCCCTCCCTCACCAGCAATTGCTGGACCAACTCGCGCAGCTCATAGCAACGCCGTCGGTCAGTTCCACCGACCCCCACTGGGACCAGGGCAATCGGCCCGTCGTTGAATTGCTGGCCAGTTGGGCAAGCGACCTTGGTTTCAGCACTGAACTGATCGATGTCAGCCCCGATGGCAGCAAGGCCAACCTGCTGGCGACCCTCGGTAGTGGCCCGGGCGGGCTGGTGCTGGCGGGCCATACCGACACTGTGCCTTTCGACGAAGGGCGGTGGCAGAGCGACCCATTGACGTTGGTAGAACGTGACCAGCGCCTTTACGGCCTCGGCTCCACCGACATGAAGGGCTTCTTCCCAACGGCGCTGGCGGCGGCGGCCACTTTCAGGGACCAACCCCTGAAACAGCCCCTGATCCTGCTGGCCACTGCTGACGAAGAAAGCTCCATGAACGGCGCTCGCGCCCTCGCAGCAGCAGGCCGGCCCAAAGCGCGTGCCGCAATCATTGGTGAACCGACGTCCCTGACCCCGGTGCGAATGCACAAGGGAATCATGATGCACTCGGTTACTGTCAACGGCCAGGCAGGCCACTCATCCAACCCCGGGCTGGGAAACAGCGCGCTGGAGGGTATGCACGCCGTGATGACAGACCTGATGAACTACCGGGGTTCACTGCGTGAGCGGTACAGCAACCCCATGTTCGAAATCGCTTACCCAACTCTCAATCTGGGGTGCATCCATGGCGGCGACAACCCCAACAGGATTTGCGGGCGCACCGAGTTGCACTTCGACCTGCGCATGACGCCCGACGGCGACAATGCCGCCGTGCAGCAGGAAATCGAACAGCGATTGGCTGTGATGTCCGACGACCTGCAACTGGATATCGGACTGAAGCCGCTGGTAAAACCAGTGCCGCCGTTCGAGCAGGCCGCCGACAGTGAGCTGGTGCAGCTGGCGGAACGGCTGACGGGCCACAGCGCACATGCCGTCGCCTTCGCGACGGAGGCACCCTTCCTGCAACAGTTGGGCATGCAGACCATCGTGCTCGGTCCTGGCTCCATTGATCGGGCCCACCAACCCGACGAGTACATGGAACTGGATCAGGTACAGCCCTGCATCGACCTTCTCAGCAACATGATTGGCCACTACTGCCTTTGAGGCTGTGCATTATTCCCATTGGCTAAGGCCGGGGGCTTTTCGGTAATCTTGCGGGTTCTCGCGTAAATTCGGACAGGACATTGCCTACCGAAGGTCGGTCACATATCCGCTGGTTTCGGAACACTGCACCCTATATCAACGCACATCGGGGTAAGACCTTTGTGCTGATGCTGGGGGGCGAGGCCGCGCGCGACCCGAATTTCTCCAACTTCATCCACGACATTGCACTGCTGAACAGCCTGGGAGTCCGGCTCGTCATCCTGCACGGGGCTAGACCACAGATTGCAGAGCGACTCGATGCGGCGGGCCTGGACAGTCATTACCATCAGGGCGTACGAATCACGGGCGCAGAAGCGATGAGCCACGTGAAAGACGCTGTCGCAACCCTGCGGGTGCAGATAGAAGCGTTACTGTCCATGGGCCTGCCAAATTCACCCATGCAGGGCTCCAGGATGCGTGTTTGCTCAGGCAATTTTGTCACTGCACAGCCCGCTGGCATCGTCGATGGAATTGACTACCAGTTCACCGGCAGGGTGCGTCGCGTGGATGCAGAGGCGATCAACAGCCACCTTGAAAACGGCTCTATCGTACTGCTGTCGCCCTTGGGCTACTCCCCCACCGGAGAAGTGTTCAACCTCAGCCTGGAAGACATCGCCGTGCACACCTCAAGCTCCATCGGTGCCGATAAGCTGCTGTTGCTGGGACCAGACGCGGGAATCGAGCGCGAAGACGGCTGCCTGATACGCCAATGTGCGGTGGGCGAAGTAAAAGGCCTTGCCGTCAATGGCGCGGAGCAGGCGGCGCTGCTGGCCACCGCTCGACGTGCCTGCCTGGCCGGTGTTCCTCGCTGCCAGATCATCAGCTATCGCGATGACTGCGCCCTGTTGCAGGAACTGTTTACGCATGACGGATCCGGAACGCTGGTCGCCAACGACCCCTACGAGCAGTCACGCACGGCCAGCATCGACGATATCGGCGGTATCCTGGAGCTGATCGAGCCGCTGGAGCAGGCTGGTGTGCTGCTGAAACGCTCGCGGGAGCTGCTGGAAACCGAAATCCGCCAGTTCCGCTTGCTGCAGCGCGATGAGCGGATTATCGCCTGTGCCGCGCTATACCCCTTTCCGGAGGATGGCTCGGGCGAACTGGCCTGCATCGTGTCGCACCCCGACTACCGCGGGTCTAATCGCGGGCAGCGTTTACTGGAGGAACTGGAGCACGAGGCGAGACGCCAGGGCCTGTCTGCGGTGTTTGTGCTGACCACCCAGACGGCACACTGGTTTATCGAGCAAGGCTTCAAAGAGCGATCTCGCGATGAACTGCCGCAGGAACGCCAGGCGCTTTACAACCTGCAGCGCAACTCCAAAGTGTTCTTCAAACAGCTGTAAGGCCCTGCGCCGGGCGCGCAGAGTCTGCTATCCTCGCACGTCGCTGTCGCCAACCAACAGGCGATAGCCAGAAATTTCACGGAGGTACCCCCATGCCTGCATACCGCTCGCGAACCACCACCCAGGGGCGCAACATGGCCGGCGCTCGCGCACTGTGGCGCGCAACCGGCATGAAAGATGATGACTTCGAAAAGCCCATCATCGCTGTGGTGAATTCTTTCACCCAGTTTGTACCGGGGCACGTCCATCTCAAGGATATGGGGCAGCTGGTTGCCCGCGAGATCGAAGCCGCCGGCGGCGTGGCAAAAGAATTCAATACCATTGCCGTGGATGATGGAATCGCCATGGGCCACGACGGCATGCTCTATAGCCTGCCCTCGCGAGACATCATCTCAGATTCCGTCGAGTACATGGTGAACGCACACTGCGCTGACGCGATTGTCTGCATCTCCAATTGCGACAAGATCACGCCGGGAATGCTGAACGCGGCCATGCGCCTGAACGTACCTGCGGTGTTTGTTTCCGGTGGCCCCATGGAAGCCGGTAAAACACGACTGTCTGAACACAAGCTGGATTTGGTAGACGCCATGGTCATCGCCGCCGATTCCGAGGCCGACGACGAAAAAGTGGCAGAGTACGAGCGCTCCGCCTGCCCCACCTGTGGCTCCTGCTCCGGCATGTTTACCGCCAATTCCATGAACTGCCTCACCGAGGCATTGGGACTCAGCCTGCCGGGGAACGGCTCTACGCTGGCTACCCATGCTGACCGGGAGCAGCTGTTCCTGCGCGCGGGCCGGCTGATTGTCGACCTGTGCCGTCGTTACTACGAGGGGGATGACGAGTCAGTGCTGCCCCGCAATATCGGCAGCTTCAGCGCCTTTGAAAACGCGATGGCGCTGGACATTGCCATGGGCGGTTCCACCAATACCATCCTGCACCTGCTGGCGGCGGCTCGTGAGGCCGAACTCGACTTCACCATGGCAGATATCGACCGGCTGTCCCGGCGGGTGCCACAGCTGTGCAAAGTCGCACCCAATACGCCGCTATACCACATGGAAGACGTGCACCGCGCCGGCGGCGTAATGGGCATTCTGGGTGAACTCGACCGGGCCGGGCTTCTTCATACCGACTGCCCAACCGTCCACAGCCCGTCCATGGCGGAGGCCTTGGCGAGCTGGGACGTGGTACAGACGCAAGACGAAGCCGTCCACAAACTGTTCAGCGCCGGGCCCGCCGGCATTCCCACCCAAACGGCATTCAGCCAGGCCACGCGCTGGCCCAGCCTGGATCTGGACCGCGCCGGGGGCTGTATCCGTAACCTGGAGAACGCCTACTCCACAGAGGGCGGACTGGCAGTCCTGTTTGGCAACATCGCAGAGGACGGGTGCGTGGTGAAAACCTCGGGCGTCGACGAAAGCATCCTGCGTTTTTCAGGCCCGGCCTATGTTTGTGAAAGCCAGGACACGGCCGTCGATGACATCCTCGCCGACAAGGTCAAACCTGGCGATGTAGTGGTGATTCGCTACGAAGGGCCCCGCGGCGGTCCGGGTATGCAGGAAATGCTGTATCCCACCAGTTACCTGAAGTCGAAGGGACTGGGTAAAGCCTGCGCACTGCTGACCGACGGCCGCTTCTCAGGCGGCACGTCGGGCCTATCGATCGGGCATGCCTCTCCGGAAGCGGCCGCTGGCGGAGCAATTGCCCTGGTGCGCCCCGGCGATATCATCACCATCGATATTCCGGCGCGAACCATCAATGTCGAGCTCAGCGACGAGGAACTGGCTGCGCGCCGTGCCGACATGGAGGCAAGCCACAGCCCCTGGCAGCCGCAGGACCCCAGGCCACGGCAAGTCAGTGCCGCACTGAAGGTATACGCCAAGCTCGCGACCAGTGCAGACAAAGGTGCGGTGCGGGACCTGTCCCAACTCGACTAGCATCCCGGGCGCTACTCGCTGTCTTTTTGGCCCTGTTCGATCAGGACGCCGAGGTCCTCGCGTAGGTCCTGTATCTCGCGCCGCAGGCGACGATCCTGTTTGTCGCTGCGGCTGTTAATCGTGCTCGCGATGGCCTGGTGCACAACCCGGAGATTGTTTTCATACGTCGCGGTGTAGGCCTCGGACACAGTGTCCTCGCGGGTATCAATGGCGGCTCGGAGACGCTCCTCCCACCCGGGCTCACGCTGCAGAATCGTTTCCAGCCGGTCGATCCACCGGGCGCGCTCTTCCAGCCAAACTCCATCGGACCGCTGGAGTCCCTGCACCGCTTCGCGAAGCGCCTCCCGCTGTGCCGTGTCCAGGCGGCCCATATAATCCTGCAGGCTGTCACGCAGGTTTTCGAAGGCGTCCTCTCGGTACTCTTTCTCAGATCGGGGGAGATACTTTTTCTCGTATTTGGTCTGTCTTTTACTCAACTCGGCAATAAATTCTTCCATCTGGGTGTCGCTCAGACGGTTGCCGAGTTCAATCATCCACTGCAAGGCGCGGTCCTCTACCCGCAGCCAGGCCTCTTCAGCAGACAGTGACAGGGTCTCAATATCGGCGGCGGTGACCGAGTGGTCCAGCAATGCCTCGGCCTGGTCAAGCAGCTCGAGATAACGGGGAAGCTCCTCTGCCCGGTGCCAGGCCAGAAATGGCAACAGTTGCTGGTCCAGAAACTGCGACTGCTCGCGATCGAGGTCGACGTAGCGGCCCATGTACCAGGGAATCAGGAAATCGAGTCGATTGTAGAAGAATGTCGTACTGCTGCAGGCGACCAGCAACAGCATCGCTGTGAATGCTATCAAGCGACGGCTCATAGCAGTGCTTCCCGCCGCCTAACGCCAGACCGGTAATGCGTCGCCAATGGCTTCGGGCAGTTGCACCACCGAGGCCACCTGCTCAACGCGATTGCGGCCTGCAGATTTTGCCCGGTAGAGCGCCTCGTCTGTTTTTTTGACCCAGTCATCTGCAGAATCAGCGACGCTGACATCACACACTCCGCTACTCACGGTAATTTTCCGTCCCGCCACGATCTCTGTGTCCTCTACCTGGGCGCGCAAGTCGTTCGCCAGCGCCATTGCCCGGGACGCACTTGTTTCAGGCAACAGCACAGCGAATTCCTCGCCGCCGTAGCGGAATACGGTATCTACGCCGCGAATGCGGTCCTGGACGACTTTCACCAGGCCTTGCAGCGCGACGTCGCCCGCACCGTGGCCCAAGTCATCATTAACCCGCTTGAAGTGATCCACATCCAAAAAAATCAGCGTGCTGATGCGCTTATGCCGAACCCAGAGGCTGTACGCGCTTTTTAGTTCATGCTGGAAATGCCGCCGGTTCTTGGCTCCGGTCAGCGGGTCGTGAATAACCATGTCCAGGAAACGACTGGACTGGTAATTCACCGCCCGCATCAGCCACCAGCTCACCAACAGCGTATGGATCATACTGAGAGAAATAATCACAGCGAGACCGGTTTCGAACCGGGAAAACACAAGCGGCACTATTACCAGCAGGCACAGCACGCCCAGCGCGAGCCCCTCGCTGGTCCTGAGCACGCTGGGTACGGCGACCAACAGGGGGTAAATCCAGAACAGGCTGTATTCCTGCCCGTAAATCACCGATAAAACCACCAGTGGCACGGTGAGCAGAAGCACCATTGCCGGAGACAGGAACGCTTGCCGACCGATCGCCAGCAGCCAGAGGTTAGCCACGAAAACCAGCGACAGCGCGATGCCTGCGAAACCGGGGAGGTACTGCTCGGTAGAGATATGTCGCACTACCAGCGGCGCGAGTATTACCGACAGCAGCAACAGGATATGAAGGTTGGCATTGCGAGCGCTACGCTGATCTACCTGGTTGGACTCAACACCGTCAATCGCAAGCCCTGGTTTCACCAGGTCGCCGACCAGCGCTTCGCGCATCAATCGTGCCACGCTCACGCCATCAGTCCTCCACACTAGTCTGGTCTGCGCCCCTTATTACCACTCAGCGCCCACAACGGCATTATTATCACAAGTTGCTTGCCTCGCCCACAGCCAGTTCCAGCCAGCGGGCTTCGAAGCTTCACTTTTTACCATGTCGAAAAGATCGCAATGCCTCAAGGGTAATCCAGCCCATCGGTAGCAAACAACATGTCCGGATTGCGCAAACACTTGAATTCCAGGTGGTTACCCGCCGGGTCACGTACAAACAGTGTGCGCTGTTCGCCACGGCGACCCTCAAAACGAGTGGTGGGTGGCATTACATACTCTATGCGATGGTCCTCGAAGCGAGCGATCAGCCGGTCAAAGGCAGCCCAATCCAGGATCACGCCGAAATGCGCCGCGGGTACTTGCTCGCCATCCACGGGATTGGTGGCCACAGGCGGCAAGGACTCAGGGGCCACCCGGTGCACCACCAACTGGTGGCCCCAAAAATCGTAATCGATCCATCGGTCCGAGTAGCGCCCGCGATCACAGCCCAGCACACCGCCGTAAAAACCGGCAGCAGCATCCAGGTCATCCACAGGCAGTGCAAGGTGAAACAACGGTGATGTCATAGATTTCACCAGGGCAGATTGTCCAAATCGAGATTACCGCCGGAAACGATGGCAACGGTTTTGCGGCCGCGAAATTGCTCTGGGTGCTCAAGTAGTCCCGCAAAGGTGATCGCGCCCGAGGGTTCCACCACGGTTTTCAGGCGGCTCCACTGCAGGCGCATGGCCTCCACAATGGTTTTGTCTTCAACTGTCACGATGGTATCGACATGGCGCTGGATCAGGGCGAAGTTACGCTCGCCCAGGCTGGTGAGCAGGCCGTCCGCGATCGTGTCCGGAGAAGTCTGCGGCACGATGCGCCCGAGTCCGAACGAGCGAAAAGCGTCATCTGCGCCAGCAGGCTCGACGGCGATCACCGCTACATCCGGGCGCTGACTCTTGATTGCCAGCGAGACGCCGCCGAGCAGGCCTCCGCCACCGACGGGAACCACAACTGCCTCTAGGTCAGGTACCTGTTCCAGAATTTCCAGCCCGGTAGTCCCCTGGCCGGCAATCACTCGCGCATCGTCATAGGGGTGAACCACGTGCGCACCCGTTCGCTGGACAACGTCGGCAAGGGTCGCCTCTCGCGCCGCCAGCGTCGGTTCGCACTCGATGACCTCGGCGCCATACCCGAGCACAGCGTCTTTTTTGACCCCGGGTGCATTGCTGGGCATCACGATGTAGGCGCGAAGACCTCGCGTTGCCGCCGCCATCGCCAGCGCTGCGCCGTGGTTCCCGGAGGAGTGAGTGGCAACGCCGGCAGCGGCGGTACCATCGTCCAGACTGAAAACTGCGTTACACGCACCACGCGCTTTGAAAGCGCCCACCTTCTGGAGGTTCTCGCATTTGAAGGCAACGTCAATGCCGCAGTGATTGTTCAGCTGCCGACTGCTCATGATCGGTGTACGGTGCACATGATCCCGAATACGCTCTGCGGCCGTGCGAATGTCGGCAAGACTGGGGGTGTCGGTGGCGCTCATTGGATAAGTAGCCTGAGATCGCTCTGGTAGTTTCGGGGCGGCCTATTGTACCCAGGCTTCGCCACAACAGTGGAGAAGTATTGCCAGCGGCGACCACGCCCGGTCGCAGCCATCGAGCTACTAGCCGCGACCTGGGCAATACACTGCTCAATCGGTTTATTGGCGGCCACTGCAGCTAAGTCGCCTGCAAAAAAGGGGCACCAGGGCAGCGAAGCGAAGCCCGGTGGCAAGGTTCACAGGACAGCACCTCGCAGGACACTGCAAACCCTGTGCTATGCTGCGCCGCCTAACCCGGCCGCCATTATTCACCGCATGGAGCAACTCGAAACACTGTCCCTTTTGTTTGTGGATGCGGTCTGGGGCACGCCACTGGTGGTGTTGCTGCTTGGCGGCGGCCTGTTCTTCGCCATCTATTCCCGCTTGCTCCCCTACCGGCACATGGGTCATGCCGTAGGCATCATGCTCGGACGCCACGACACCCCGGACCAGCCCGGCGAACTGAGCCATGGCCAGGCTCTGGCCGCCGCACTCTCAGGCACCATGGGTCTTGGCAATATGTCGGGAGTTGCGCTGGCCATCGTGGCGGGTGGCCCCGGAGCCGTCTTCTGGATGTGGATGTCTGCGCTGGCCGGCATCGCCACCAAGTTCTTTACCTGCACCCTTGGCGTTATGTACCGCGGCAATGACAGCCTCGGCCAGCTGCAGGGCGGGCCACAGTACGTGATACGCGAGGCGATGCCGAAAGCCTTCTACCCACTGGCGGTGGTCTTCTCACTGGCCGGGTTGATCGGCACGCTGCCGATGTTCCAGGCCAATCAGCTGACGGCCATGGTGCGAGAAAACGTGGCGATCACCGGTGATCCGATGCTGGGCAATCTGGCGATAGGTGTCGCCATAGCCGCCGTGGTTGGTCTGGTGATTTTTGGCGGTCTGCAGCGCGTGGCGAAGGTGGCGGTCACCCTGCTGCCAGCCATGGTCGCAATCTACCTGATGATGACCCTGTTCATGATTTTGACCAACGTCGAAGCAGTACCGGGCATCCTCGCGAGCATCGTCACCGACGCGTTCAGCCCGCAGGCAGCGGCCGGAGGTTTCCTCGGCGTGGTGCTTATCGGTGTCAGTCGCGGGGTGTTCTCTAACGAAGCGGGGCTGGGTACCGAGGTGATGGCCCACGGCGCTGCGCGCACCAACGAGCCGATTCGCGAGGGCCTGGTAGCCATGCTGGGACCGGTTGCAGACACCCTGATTGTCTGCACCTGTACCGCGATCGTGATTCTGCTGGCGGGCACCTGGGAAAATCCCGGGGAATTGTCGGGCGTGACTCTGACCGCCAACGCCTTCTACACCCAGTTAGGCACGCCGGGCATGATCATGCTCACCATCGTCGCCCTGATTTTGAGCAGCACAACCATGTTTGCAGGCTGGTACTACGGCGCCAAGTGTTTCGGATTCCTGTTTGGCGCCGAGATTCAACATCACTACAAATGGTTCTTCCTTGCGACCATTGTGTTTGGCGCCAGTGTGAGCATCGACGTGGTATTTAACCTGATTTCGGGTTCCTACGGCATCATGGCGATACCCACCATGGTCTCAACACTTTACCTTGCCGGCCGCGTCAAAGCGGCAGCGGCCGATTATTTCCGCCGCCACCCCTACTGACTACCAGCTGAAACCACCCTCAGGCGGCAGCGATCGCGTCGTCTTGCGCTGCCTTGTTGATCGCCCCGAGGATGCCGTCAAGCGAGGCCTGTACGATGTCATGACTGCGTCCCACGCCACAGTACCGATCACCGTCAATATTGAGCTGGATGTAGCAGATGGCTTCCGCATCAACACTGTGGCTCAACGCGTGCTCGCTGTACTCCACCAGCACAATTTGTTTGCCAATAAATCGCTCCATGGCGTCAACAAATGACGCGACCACACCGCTGCCGGAGCCGGCCAGCTGGTGACGGGTGCTGCCCTCCACCAGCGACGCCTGCAACTTGTCGACCTGATCGACACGACTGACCTGGTAGTCGCCCAGGCGCCAATGGCCCTGGTCGTGAAGGTAGGTTTGCTGGAACAACTCGAAAATCGCCCCGGATTCCACCTCGGACTCGGATTCCTCGGCGTAAGCCTGAACCGAGCGGCTGAAATCTATCTGCAGCCAGCGAGGCAGTTCCAACCCGTAATCTCGCTCCAGTACATAGGCGACACCGCCCTTGCCAGACTGGCTGTTGATCCGAATCACCTCCTGGTACGAGCGTCCGATATCGGCCGGGTCGATGGGCAGGTAAGCCACTTCCCAGGGTTCCCGGTCGTCGCGCCTGGAGAGGCATTTCTTGATTGCATCCTGATGGCTGCCGGAAAACGCCGTAAACACAAGTTCGCCGGCATAGGGGTGCCGGGGGTGCAGGGGCAGCTGGGTACACTCCTTGCAGGTCTGGATGATTTCATCCATCTGGCTGAGATCCAGCTCGGGATCCACCCCCTGGCTGAAGAGGTTCATCGCCATGGTGACGATATCCATGTTTCCGGTTCGCTCCCCATTACCCATCAGGGTGCCCTCGACGCGGTCGGCCCCAGCGAGCACACCCAGCTCGGCGGCGGCCACTGCACAGCCGCGGTCATTGTGGGTGTGCAGGGAAATGAGCAGGCTGTCACGACGCTCCACGTGATCACAGAACCACTCGATCTGGTCCGCATAGATATTGGGTGTGCTCATCTCCACGGTGGCCGGAAGATTAATAATCACGGGCTTGCCCGGTGACGGCTGCCAGACGCGCGTGACAGCATTGCAAACCTCTACCGCAAAATCCATCTCGGTACCGGTAAAGCTTTCAGGGGAGTATTCAAACACCCATTCGGTATCGGGATAGCGATTGGCACAATCCTGTACCAGCTGAGCCCCTTTCACCGCGATATCGACAATGCCGGCCCGGTCCAGGCCAAACACCTGCTCCCGTTGCACCGTCGAGGTGGAGTTGTAGACATGGACAATGGCCCTGCGGGCACCTTTGAGCGCCTCGAAGGTTTTTTCGATCAGGTCAGGGCGCGCCTGGGTCAGCACCTGGATGGTGACGTCCTCAGGGATACGGTCATCATCGATCAGCTGCCGGACAAAGTTGTAGTCGTGACTTGAGGCCGAGGGAAATCCCACTTCTATTTCCTTGAACCCCAACTTGACGAGCAGGTCCCACAGTCGCGATTTCTGACTGGTGGTCATCGGTTCAATCAATGCCTGGTTACCGTCGCGCAGGTCTACGCTGCACCACCGCGGTGCCCGATCCAGCGTGCGATCCGGCCAGCGACGGTTGGTCATGGGGATCGGCTTGAAGGCCTGGTACTTGTGATGATCAAACGTGCTCATGGGTTCACCTGCCTGTAAATTTAATCCGGCTGTTACGCGATCCCGCGAGTGGAAAATCAGTCCTTGTGGGACAGATGAAGGAACTGCGGCGGCAAGGATAAAGCCGCCGCAGCCCACACGCAGAATGCCAAGGGTATCCAGCCGGCCGCTTAGTATAGCCAGTTGCCACTAGTGATTACTTGCAAATATTGCAAACAATCATCGCTTTATAGCAATAAATCCCTATATAAATTCTATTATGTGGTGAATAATATCGTTTTAAAGAGATCTTATAGGTTGGTTGCTCTGCCATGAAACTCGACCGGACAGACCGTCGCATCCTTGAGGCCATGCAGCTTAACGGCCGCATCAGCAACCTCGAGCTGGCTGACGTGGTCGGGCTGTCGCCAACGCCCTGCTCACGGAGGGTCAAGCGGTTGGAGGAATCCGGGCTGGTAGAGCGGCATGTGACACTGCTCGACCAAGCCATGCTCGGGCTCAAACTCACCGCCTGGATCAATATCACCATGGACCGGCACACGCCCGATCGTTTCGAAGCTTTCGAGCAGGAGGTGCAGAGCTACCCCGAGGTTATGGAATGCGTGGTGGTCACCGGCCAAGCGACAGACTACATGGTTAAAGCGGTAGTACCCGACATGGCCTACTACGAGCAGTTCTTGCTGGGCCGCCTCACGCGTATTCCCGGTGTCTCCGGGGTTCAATCAAGTTTCGAGCTGCGTCGCGTCATCCAGCGAACTGAATTGCCGCTGGACCATATTTCCACCTCAGAGTAACCACTCACTAATGCGATAGCGCATGGCGATCAGCGAGTGCGATCAGCCAATGACCAGGGTGGGAACTCGGCACAGTCCAACTCCTGATACTCGCGGGTGTCGAAGAAATCCTCAGCGCCACCGTTATCAAGAAACAGGGTGACGTACATCGCACAGCGGGTACTGGGTTCACTGAGCCTGTCATCGGCGCGCAAGCGGGCCTTTAAGTCGGCAGCGCTGACGCCATCGGTAGTCATTCGCAGGCCGCCATCGCGCGGCGTATCGATCACCATGAATCCGCCTTCGCCCGCCTGCCAGGGTTGCCAGTTGGAGAGATCGCCATCAGTGCCGGTGCCCGGGTCGCCGGTGCGGGCAAATTGCCCCCAGTACCCGCGCATGGCATGCATCAGGTAATCGCGGCCCGGCTTGTTCTCTTCCGTGTACAGGCCGCTCACGAAGCGCCCGAGTATGGGGCCCCAGATGAAATCCAGCTCTACGGCATGCGGCGAGCCCAGCAGCAAGGGCAGATCAACCAGCCAATTCGAGGTACCCTCGTCCCAGTCAAAGCGATACCCATAAACAGGCTCCTGGACACCCGAACCGGAAATCGCCTCAGATACCTCATCCACTGCCAGCGCCTTCCAGCGATCACTCAGATAGGCCGACAGCCAGTTGTAGGTTTCGGGATCGCGAACTCGCGGAATGACCCCGAGCCACTGGGACACATACTCATCGCTGAGCGCCAGGAACAGTTTCATCTCATCCCTGTTGGTGCCAGTGATCAGAGGTACCCGGTTCCAGCCCTGGGGGTCTGCAAAAACACTCAGCAGCGACTGCTTGGGCAGCACCGTGCCATCCCTGAAGTGCTGGGGCGCAGGGTACATTCCGCCCGGGGTTTCCAGTGCCGCGAACATCTGTTCTACGGTTAGCGACCTCAGAAAGGCGGCCATTTCCTGGGCTGACAGGGAATCCTGCAGGGCGCGCGCCGCCTCTCGACTCGCCGCCCTGCCCGTCTGTTGCAGCCAGGTCAGCACCAGCTCGCGACTGCTCAGCCCCGCGCCGGGGTTGGGGTCATCACGGTAGTTTTCGGCCCGCTGCAGCGTGGTGGTACCCGCAAGCCCGCTCTGGGCGATCGCGCCATGGAAGAGGCCGCTCGCGGTGGGAGATGCCAGCAGGGCAAACACATTCCGGCCACCTGCGGACTCACCGAAGATCGTGACCCGGTCAGGATCGCCGCCGAAAGCAGCGATGTTGTCCTGGACCAGTCC
>Ga0213866_10000213_pt1 | contig 48288 bp, 49 predicted proteins | sample PICome_11_FD_160079 | JGI IMG/M metagenome (GOLD analysis project Ga0213866, IMG submission 160079) | Coastal seawater microbial communities near Pivers Island, North Carolina, United States - PICO284 | ecosystem: Environmental > Aquatic > Marine > Coastal | place: USA: North Carolina...
TCGATAAAGCGCTCAATAACGAAGGTACAAATTTTGTGTAACCATCGGAAATTTTTGCGAAGTTGTTAGAAGCAATGCCACAAGTCATAGCGATGATTAAATAGAAATAACTCATTAGTATAGAGGGGCGTTCTGTTGCCCGGCCGCCCCAAAGCCGCGCTTACCTAATTAGATTAAGCAGCGAGTGCTAATTCGTTATCGTTAGCAATTATTTTAAAGTTTCTATATCGAAGAAACGCGTACAACGAGCAAAAACTATATCCTTCAGAGCACGTCAAACCTATATCACCCCCAAGTGTTTTATGGTGGAGGTGTCGGGTACCGCCCCCGAGTCCGATACACCTATTACATACAGCGTTTATTGCTATAGTTGATAAACAACGGAGATAATATAGTCTTAATAATGAATCATTTAAACACCTATGAAAAAAAAAACTGTAAAAACACCGAATTTTAAAGAATTTAAGACAACAAGAGCTACATCATCTGCTTTAGAGAAAATATTATATAAACCAATCCCCATTCTCGATCATGGATTTATTCGGGTGATTGATTACATGGGAACGGATCAATCTATTGTTCAAGCTGCTCGCGTCTCATATGGTGAGGGAACAAAGAAATTAAGAGAAGACAGGGGTCTTATTCGTTACTTACTTAGCCATTGGCACACCACACCCTTTGAAATGTGTGAGATTAAATTCCACATCAAGCTACCTATATTTGTTGCTCGTCAATGGATTAGACACCGCACTGCTAATGTAAATGAATACTCTGCTCGGTATTCTGTTTTAGATAAAGAATTCTATGTTCCTGAAATGGATCAATTAGGCTCTCAATCCACAACTAATAAGCAAGGACGCTCCAATACACTGGATAAAAATTTTGCTAAGCACGCACAAAATTTGATCAAAAAAAATTCTGAGCAATTATATGACGACTATCAAGATCTTTTAAAGGGTAAACTTTTAAATAATGATGAATATGTTGAAGGAGAGGGGCTGGCACGAGAACTTGCTCGAACAACCCTTCCATTAAATTATTACACTCAATGGTATTGGAAGATCGACTTACATAATTTGATGCACTTTTTACGTCTACGTGCGGATAGTCATGCGCAATATGAAATACAAATTTATGCAGAAAAAATGGTGGAGATTTTAAAAAAATGGGTTCCTTTGACTTATGAAGCTTTTGAGGATTATCGCTCAGACTCATTTCAACTTTCTAAAGAAGGAGCTAAGCTCCTCAAAGATAAGTTGGCTAATAAAAAAATAAATCCAGCAAATTATAAATTATCTTTGAGAGAAATAAGAGAAATAGAAAATAAGTTTGATATTAAAGTTTCTTAATTATTAAATTTATTCGTAATTTTACTAGCGATATTTTCAAATTTTTTTGAATAATCATCTTTATAATCAAAACAGTAAGGTTTGCCGTCATCACAACTTTTGGGAATTTTAAGGTTAAAGGGCAGTTCTTCAATTAAAGTTATATTTTCTTTGAGAAGCATTGATTTCGTTTTAGACTCACCAAAAATATATCTTTTTTGACCATTTTCCTCTAGGAAGGACATGTTCTCTACAACGCCCAAAATAGGCACGTTAACTTTAATAAACATATTGATGCCTCTGATGACGTCCTTTAAGGATAGTAATTGAGGAGTAGTCACAATTAATGTGCCATCCAACTTGAGCTTCTGAGACATGGAAATCTGAACATCTCCAGTTCCAGGTGGAAAATCCACAATAAGAAAGTCTAAATCTCCCCAATGTGTCTTATTAATAAGTCCGTCGAGTCCTTTTGCCAGCATAGGGCCTCTCCAAACGACTGCTTGGTCTTCGTTGACCAAAAATCCTATGGACATGGCTTTGATGCCAAATACCTCAAAAGGAACAAATTTACCCTCTTTTACTTCTGGTTCTTTGTCTCCAATGCCAAGAAGAGTAGGAACACTCGGGCCATAGATATCTGCATCTAGTAGTCCTACTTTATATCCCTGATTGGCTAGAGTAATTGCAACATTGCACGCAATAGTTGACTTTCCCACACCACCTTTGCAGCTTGAAATTCCAAAACAGGTCTTGATATTCATCTATTAAACACTACATATATTGTATCGTGTTCAAAAACAAATTTAAAATTTTCGCTATGGATGGTCCTTGGGGTTCATCTTCAGGAAATAATAACCCTGGCTCCGGTGGCGGTTTCTCTGGTGGTGGTCATAATAAAGACTCCATCGATGACTTATTAAATGATTTAAAAAATAAATATAAAATTAAATTACCTTTTAAAGGAGGGATGAAAGGCATTTCTTTCATACTACTTCTCGTTTTTTTGGGTTGGCTTGCAACTGGGCTTTACCGCGTTGAACCAGATGAACAAGGAGTTGAACTTTTATTTGGAAAGTGGAATGAAAGAACTACCGCACCAGGACTTCATTACTTTTTTCCAACCCCAATTGGTAAGGTTTTAACCCCTAAAGTTGAAGCTATTAGAAAAATAAACGTTGGTTTCCTTGATAATGGCTCATCAAAAAGAGATGTATTAGAAGAAAGTATGATGCTTACTTCCGATCAAAATATTGCAGATTTAGATTATACTGTGCTTTACAGAATTAAAGATGCTGGTCAATTTTTATTCAATCTTCGTGATCCCGAAGAGACTGTGAAGGTAATCTCTGAGAGTGTGATCAGAGAAGTTGTCGGCTTGACTAGATTAGAAGATCTTTTAACCGTTTCAAGACAATCGGTGGAGAGAGAATCTAGATCTTTACTACAAGAGCTATTAGATGATTATGAAGTTGGTATTCTTATTCAATCTATTCAACTTCAAGATGTGAATCCCCCAAGTCAAGTTATTGACGCGTTTGATGATGTTCAAAAAGCAAGACAAGACAAAGAAAGGACCGTCAACCAAGCAGAAGCTTACAGAAACACAATTGTTCCTGAAGCTCGAGGTGAGGCTGAAAAAATTCTTCAGGAAGCCGAGGGTTATAAAAACAAATTGATTAAACAAGCTGAAGGTGAAGCGAGTCGATTTACCCAAGTTCTAGATACTTATATGCAAGCCAAAGATACTACCAAAAAAAGAATTTATTTAGAGACTCTTCGTGATGTCCTAGCTGGCTCAAGTAAAATCATGATTGATCAAAATTCTGGTAACGGAGTAGTTCCTTACCTGCCGTTAAATGAGCTTAATAAAAACAAATCGGGAGATAACAACTAATGAAAACTAAAAATATTATTATATTAGGGGTTTCTTTCTTTTTCATACTCTTTGCATCAGGATTTTTCTTTGTCGTAGATCAAACAAAACAAGTAATTGTTTTGCAATTTGGCGAACCTCGTGCCGTTCATCAAACTCCAGGATTAAAATTCAAATTACCTTTTATCCAAAATGTTGTTTATTATGACAGCAGGGTGCTTAATCTTGATCCCGCCCAAGAGGAAATTATTCTTCGAGATCAAAAACGTATTGTGGTCGACGCGATTGTTCGTTATGTAATCAAAGATCCATTAAAGTTTTTTCAAACAACTAGAACAGAATTAGCTCTAAACGACAGGTTAGGCAGGATTATCAACTCATCCGTAAGAGGTGTGATTGCCCAATACCAACTCAACGATCTTTTATCCGATGTTCGAAAGAAAATTATGGCAGAAATTTTTGAAAATGTGAGAGAGGATCAAGATAATTTTGGTATTGAAATAGTTGATCTTCGTCTAAAAAGAACCGATTTGACTGCAGAAGTTCAATCTAATGTTTTTGATAGAATGAGAACGGAAAGAGAAAGAGAAGCAAATCTCCTAAGAGCTGAGGGTCAAGAAATTTCTCAAAAAATTAAAGCAACAGCTGATCGTGAAAAAATTGAAATTATTGCAGAAGCAGAAAAACAATCAAATATTATGAAAGGTGAAGGGGAAGCATCTAGAAATACTATTCTAAATCAAGCTTTTGCCCAAGATCCAGAGTTTTTTGAATTTATTCGCTCTATGGAAGCTTATTCCGATACCTTTAAGGATGGTTCAACGACGATGGTCATTTCTCCTGATAGTGATTTCTTTGAATATTTTGAAAACTCTGATGGTAATAATTAATAATTTCTAAAGGAGAAAACTAATGAAAAAATTTTTTTCATTTTCCATTTTTAGTTTACTTTTTTTTATAAATAATTCTTTTGCGCAGTTTGAGAGAGGTTATGCTGATCTCGTTGAGGAGTTGTTACCTTCCGTTGTTAGTATTGCTACTTCACAAACTGTCGAAAGAAGAACAGGCTCAATACCCGAGCTACCTGAAGGTCACCCTTTTAACGAAATGTTTGAAGATTTTTTTGGCAATCAGATGCCCAAAAGGGAAAATATGACCGGTCTTGGTTCAGGATTTATCATTAGCTCTGAGGGATATGTGGTCACTAATAATCATGTCATTAGTGGAGCGGATCAAATAACTGTTATTTTTAATAATGGCATAGATGAAGTTCCTGCGGAATTAGTGGGCACTGATCCTAAAACTGATATTGCAGTTTTAAAAATTGATCCTGTTAAAGTAGATATTAAAAATGTCAATTGGGGAGACTCTGGTAGCTCTCGAGTTGGCGATATTGTGCTCGCAATTGGTAATCCTTTAGGACTAGGCGGAACTGTTACCTCTGGAATAATCTCTTCAATAAATAGAGATATTGGAGGTGGTCCATATGTTGATTTCATTCAAACTGATGCGCCCATAAATCGTGGCAATTCTGGTGGTCCTTTATTCAATTTAGACGGTGAAGTGATTGGAATAAATTCCATGATTATTTCTCAAACTGGTGGGAGCGTAGGGCTTGGTTTTTCTATCCCCTCTAACACGGCTAAGTTAATTGTTGAGCAGATTATCTCTTTTGGTCAAGCAAAGCGAGGATGGCTGGGTGTACAAATACAAGACTTAACCCCCGAATTTTCTGAAAGTTTGGGTTATGACTCCACTGATGGCGCATTTGTGGCCTCAGTTAGCCCCGAAAGCCCAGCTGCAAAATCTAATATTCAGGCAGGAGATATCATCATCGAATTTGATGGTAAAAAGATCACATCTTTTAAAGACTTACCAAAAGTAGTGGCAGAGACCCCTATAGGTAATGAAGTAAAAGTAAGTGTTTGGCGAAATGGTGGTTTAATCGAAATAACTGTTCAAATAGATGAACTAGATGAAGGTAACACTATTCAAGCAAACTCAGAAGGAGTTTACATTGAAGAGTTAGATATTACTTTAGTTGAACTAGATCAAGATAATGCTGAAATGCTAGGGATCGAGCCTTCAACTTCTGGAATTTTGGTTAAGAGTGTCGGTGAAAATAATAAAAGTCTATTGGTCAATGATGTCATCATCCAAGTATCAAGTGAAAAAATTTATGATCTTGCTTCTTTTCAGAAAATGGTCAGCGATAGTATAAAATTAAAACGAGATAAATTGTTGCTAAGAGTAGTTAGAGAAGGCAATGAGTTTTGGTTAATAAACCCGCTCATTATTGAATAAATCTATTTTTATTGTAGGTCCGACCTGCGCTGGAAAAAATGATTATGCATATGAGTTATCTAAAAATTTTGATATTGAAATAATTAATGCAGATAGCATTCAAGTATATAAGCAATTAAGAATATTATCCAATAGACCGACTGATAAAGAATTAAAGATAGTTCCCCACCACCTATACGGACATATTAATAATCAAGAATATTCGGTCAATCATTGGATTAATGATGTAAAACAAACTCTTCAAAATATTTATAATCGAAATAAAATTCCAGCGTTCGTTGGAGGGACGGGTTTTTACATTCAATCCCTAATCGAAGGGTTATCTGAAATGCCAAGCATTAGCCAAAAATTTAAACAAGAGGCTGAAAATATATTTTTTAAAAAAGGCCCAGACCATTGCTTGGACCTTTTATCCAAGTACTATCAAGAAAATATATTTCCCAAAGACAAACAAAGACTAATTAACCGATTAGCATTTTGTCTGGAATATAATGATATTATGGAAAATCATTATAGCAAAAAAACACCCATCACTCCCAATCCATTGGTGATACAAGTTGTTAAACCAAAGCGGGATTTGTATGAACTGGCAGAAACTCGCTTTCATAAAATGATTGAAGCAGGAGCCTTAGATGAAGTTAAAAGTTTACATGAGTCCAAAAAAATATCTAAAACTCTTTATAAAGCACACGGTTTACCGGAGCTATTGGCTTGTATTAGAAATAAAATGAGTCTGGAGGATGCTATTTTTGATGGCATTCAGAATACAAAACGATATATCAAAAGACAATTTACTTGGTGGAATAATCAAAAGTTTAGTCAACTAAATTTAAGAATTAATTACAAAAAAAGCTTCCCTAAAGATTCAATTGAAAATATAAGTATATATCTAAATCAATGAGCTTAGATCAAGAAATTTCCGGTGCAGAGATCATCCTTCAAGCATTAAAGGATCAAGAAGTTGATACTATCTTTGGATATCCTGGAGGCGCGGTTCTTCCTATTTATGATGCAATTTTTGGTCAAAATTTTTTAAAGCACGTTCTTGTAAGACAGGAAGCGGGCGCTGTTCATGCTGCTGAGGGTTTTGCCCGTTCAAGTGGAAAAGTAGGAGTATTGCTTGTTACCTCTGGTCCTGGTGTTACTAATGTTGTAACGGGACTTACTGATGCATTAATGGATAGTATTCCAATAGTTTGTATTAGTGGACAAGTACCCTCCCACTTAATTGGGACAGATGCTTTTCAAGAATGTGATACCACCGGTATTACAAGACCTTGTACAAAACACAATTATCTTGTGAAAGATGTAAATAAATTATCTGAAATTATTCACGAGGCTTTTGAAATTGCTCGTTCAGGTAGGCCTGGACCAGTTTTAATTGATGTTCCCAAAGACATTCAATTTGCAAAAGCAAAATATACTCCTAAAAGCGAAGTATCATTTAAATCTCATCGGATAAAGTCAGGATCCTCAGAAATTGATATTCAATTTATTGAAAAATTAATCGAACACATTCAACAATCCAAAAAACCAGTTTTTTATGTAGGAGGCGGTTGTCTTAACTCAGGACCGCAAGCAAGTCAGGAACTAATAAAATTAGTCCAAAAAACTAATATTCCTGTTACTACAACTCTTCATGGCTTAGGGTGTTACCCTGGTGAAGACTCAAAATCACTGGCGATGCTAGGCATGCATGGCACGTATGAGGCTAATTTGGCTATGAACGAATGTGATTTAATGATTAATATTGGAGCAAGATTTGATGATCGGGTAACAGGTCGATTGGATGCATTTTCTCCTAATTCAGTTAAATTTCATTTTGATATAGATCAAAGCTCTATTAATAAAAATGTTAAAGTCGATTACCATACCAATACTGATATTTTACTCTCCTTAAAAGCTATCAATGACCATATTGACAGAAGGGGGATAAATTTTGATCAAAATCAATACGATCCATGGTGGCGTCAAATAGAGGAGTGGAGAGGTAAAGATTGTTTACATTATGAACAGGGTGATGAAGTTATTAAACCACAGCATGCCATCAAAAGACTCTATGAGCTAACTAATCAACAAGACACTTTTATTACCACCGAAGTTGGGCAGCATCAAATGTGGGCTGCACAATATTATAAATTTTCAAAACCAAATCGTTGGATAACCTCAGGGGGTCTTGGCACGATGGGTTTTGGTATGCCTGCTGCAATTGGTGCTCAAATGGCAAATCCCGAAGCACTTGTAGTTGATATAGCGGGTGAGGCCTCATTTTTAATGAACATCCAAGAAATTGCTACTGCTGTGCAATATAAATTACCAATTAAAATTTTTATTCTTAATAATGAGTACATGGGAATGGTTCGGCAATGGCAAGAACTGCTTCATGGTAGTCGTTATTCTGAGAGTTACGTAGATGCTTTACCTGATTTTAAAAAATTAGCTGAAAGTTTTAATGCAGTCGGCGTCAGAGCTAAAAATCTATCTGAACTTGATGACGCTATTAAGGAAATGATTTCTGTCGATCGTCCAGTTATTGCAGATATTTGGGTAGATAAAAAAGAAAATTGCTTTCCTATGATCCCGAGTGGTGCGGCTCATAATGAAATGTTGTTATCTAAATATGATAAGGAAAAACCTGAAAACCAAGAAAAAGGAAAAGTTTTAGTTTAATTGATGTCTAATTCCTCTGTTTATCCCACTCCTATAAACGCATTTAAACAATCCAAAAGAAGCGTTCTTTCAGTTATTGTTGATAACGAACCTGGTATTTTAGCAAGGATTGTAGGTTTGTTTTCAGGGAGAGGATACAATATTGAAGCTTTAAATGTAACTGTAGTAGATGTAGAGAATAATTTATCTCGCATAACTATTGAAACATTGGGAGAAGAGCGAGTCATTAAACAAATTATCGCTCAATTAGAAAAACTTGTTCCTGTTCATAGTGCTACAAATTTAGCAAATCTCAAAGAGTCATATGAGGCTGAAATTTGTCTTGTCAAAGTAGAGTTTGAGAACGAAGATCAAGACCATAAAATTTTAAACTTTGCTGATATTTATAGAACAAGAACCGTTCAAAAAAGACAACATTTAGTTGTTTATGAAATTTCGGGCACAAGTGAGAGGATTAATAAATTTTTAGATGACTTAACCACCATCAGTGGTATAAAAGTCGAATTAGTTCGAAGCGGGCCTATAGGGCTCGGTATATAGTATTTTTAGGGGGTAAAATGAAAGTTTACTACGAACAAGACGCAGATTTTAGTATTATTAAAGATAAAAAAATTGTCATTATTGGTTTTGGATCACAGGGTCATGCCCATGCACTTAACCTCAAAGACTCAGGTGCAACGAATGTGGTTGTGGGCCTAAGAGAGGGTTCATCTTCCATAGAAAAAGCAAAAAACGTTGGTCTTACTACTCAAACTCCTGAAGAGGCAGTCAAAGATGCAGATATTGTAATGTTTTTAGCTCCTGACGAAAATCAACAAGAAATCTATGAAAATCAAATCCACAATAATATTAAACAAGGAGCTGCTCTTGCATTTGCTCATGGTTTAAATATTCACTTTCAACTTATCTCCCCTAGAGAAGATTTAGATGTTTTTATGGTTGCCCCAAAAGGTCCGGGCCATACAGTTCGAGGAGAATATTTAAAAGGGGGCGGCGTCCCTTGTCTTATTGCTGTTGATAAAAATGTAAGCGGTAATGCTAAGGAGATTGGTTTAGCTTATGCCTCAGCTGTGGGTGGGGGTAAGTCAGGAATTATTGAAACTACTTTTAAAGAAGAGTGTGAAACAGACTTATTTGGTGAGCAGACAGTCCTTTGTGGAGGGTTAATGTCCTTGATTAAAAATGGTTTTGAAACGTTAGTAGAAGCGGGTTATGCACCTGAAATGGCATACTTTGAATGTTTACACGAAGTTAAGCTGATTGTTGATTTAATGTATGAAGGCGGGATGGCTAACATGCGTTATTCTATTTCAAATACTGCTGAATATGGAGATTATACAAGGGGTCCGCGTGTTGTGCCTAATGAGGCAACAAAGGCTGAAATGAAAAAAGTCTTAACTGAAATACAAGATGGCACATTTACAAAAGAATGGATGGCGGAGCATAAATCTGGACAAATCAAATTTAAACAGATGAGAGATCAGGCTGCTAAACATCAAATAGAAGAAGTTGGAGCAAAACTAAGATCTATGATGCCATGGATTGCCTCAAATAAATTAGTAAAAGATATCTAAGACATTGTCAGATAGAGTTTTAATTTTTGATACCACGCTGAGAGATGGTGAGCAATCCCCAGGAGCGTCTATGAATCAAGAAGAAAAACTCTCAATTGCAAGACTTCTTCAAGAACTCAAAGTAGATATTATTGAAGCTGGTTTTCCTATTGCCTCAAAGGGAGATTTTAATTCTGTCCAAGCCATTGCCAGAGAAATTAAAGATTGCCAAGTAGCCGGTCTGGCAAGAGCTAAACATGAAGATATCGAAACAGCCTGGAATGCTGTAAAGGAAGCAAAAAACCCTCGAATCCACACCTTTATAGCTACTAGTCCTATTCATATGCAGTATAAACTAAAACTTTCTGAGGATCAGGTTTTAGAAAAAATAAAAGATAGTGTTTCATTTGCAAGAAATCTTTGTCCAAATATTGAGTGGAGTTGTGAGGATGGCGGCCGCTCTTCTATAGATTTTTTGTATCGATGCATAGAACTTGCCATTTCTTGTGGCGCAACAACAATCAATATTCCTGATACTGTCGGATACACCTTACCTTATGAGTTTGGAGAAATTATTAAAAACGTTAAAAATAATGTCCCCAACATAGATCAAGCTGTCATTTCTGTTCATTGTCACAACGATCTTGGTTTAGCAGTTGCAAATTCTTTAAACGCCGTTGAGCATGGAGCTAGACAAATTGAGTGTACCATCAATGGCCTAGGAGAAAGAGCCGGAAACGCAGCACTTGAAGAAGTTGTGATGGCCATGAAAGTAAGATCTGATTTGTTAAGTGTTCATACAAATATCAACACTGAAGTTATATCCAAAACATCTAAACTTGTATCTTCGATTACCGGATTCCCAGTTCAACCTAACAAGGCCATTGTTGGAGCTAATGCTTTTGCTCATGAGTCAGGTATTCACCAAGATGGTGTTCTTAAAAATGTAGAAACCTATGAAATTATGTCACCTGAGTCTATCGGTTTAAAAAAATCAAGTTTAGTTTTGGGTAAGCATTCAGGTAAACATGCATTTAAAGAAAAATTAAAAATATTAGGATATGATGTAGGAGATAATTATCTCAATGAAATCTTTGACAAATTCAAACTCTTGGCCGACAAGAAAAAAGATGTTTATGATGAGGATATAATAGCCTTAGTCGATGATACTCATATCAACCAAATAAATACACTTAAGTTGCTTAATTTAAGCATAATGTCTGGAACCAATTCCAAACACATCGCATCTCTGGAGCTAGAGTTTAAAACGGAGGTCAAAGAGATCAGTGGATCTGGCAATGGGCCTGTTGATGCAGTTTTTAGTTGTATTTCAAAGGTAGTTGGTTTTTCTCCCAAACTTAAATTATATAATATTAATGCTATTACTCCTGACTCAGATGCCCAAGGTGAGGTAGCAGTAAAACTTGAACATTTTAATAAAGAGTTTATTGGAAAAGCCTCTGATATCGATATAATTGTTGCTTCAGCAAAATCCTATATAAATGCTATTAATAAAATATTAAACTTCGAAAAGAATTCTAATATGCAAGAGGGTGTTTCTGAAATCAGTATTTCAAACATGAAAGGTATTTAATGTTTAAAATTTTAAGTTCATTTTTAAGTGAAGACATGGGCCTTGACCTTGGCACAGCTAATACCTTGGTCTACGTAAAAGGAAAAGGTATTATCCTAAATGAACCCTCTGTGGTAGCTATAGCTACTGACTCAAAAAATAATAAATCTGTCTTAGCTGTTGGAACTGAGGCTAAATTAATGCTGGGAAGAACCCCAGGCTCTATTCAGGCAATTCGCCCAATGAAGGATGGTGTTATTGCTGATTTTGATATTGCTGAGTCAATGATCAAACACTTTATTAAAAAGATCCATAAAAAAAGTTTTTTTGCAAATCCTAATATAGTTATTTGCGTTCCTTCAGGCGCTACTAATGTTGAAAGAAGAGCAATTAAAGAGTCAGCAGAAGCAGCAGGTGCAAAAAAAGTTTATTTGATTGAAGAGCCTGTCGCGGCAGCTATCGGAGCAGGGCTTCCTATCTCCGAACCTTCGGGCTCCATGGTTGTTGATATTGGCGGAGGAACCACTGAGATTGCAGTTTTATCATTAGGGGGAGTTGTTCACGCAAGTAGTATTAAAGTAGGTGGGGACACTTGGGATGATGCGATAGTAAATTTTATGAGAAGCGTCCATAAACTAGCTATTGGAGAGTCAACTGCAGAAAAAATAAAAAAAGAAATTGGCTGTGCGGGCATCCCTGAAAACGGTGATGGTAAAACATTAACTGTAAAAGGAAGAGATTTAATTAATGGACTGCCCCGTGAAGTTACTATTTCAGAAAGACAAGTTGCTGAAGCTCTATCTGACTCACTTTCTCAAATTATAACGGCCCTCAAGAGGGCATTAGAGGTAATTCCTCCAGAATTGGCGGCAGATATTGTTGATACAGGTATCATGCTGACCGGAGGGGGTGCTTTACTCCAACGCCTAGATGAGGCTATCCGTGTTACTACTGGATTACCTGTATCTATTGCAGATGATCCTCTTACTTGTGTTGCGAGAGGAACGGGTATGGCGCTTGAAGAAAATCATCGGCATCAAGATGTTTTCTTAAGTGATTAATAATAAAAAAGTCTTTTTAACTTATACTCTTATTTTCTTTGTCTTTTTGACTTTCTTACTATTTCCCAAGTACCAAGATAACACAAAACTTTATTCTTTTTTTATCAAAGAAAAATTGGAAAAGCCTTTTAGTTTTATTGGTTTTAAAATAACTAATTTTATCTCATTATTGGAGTCTAACAAAGAAAACATAAAAAAAATAACCCAATTAGAAACAGAAAACAAATACCTCATTAATATTAATAATTATCTTAAGACAATTGCCTCCAAATACTCTGATCAATATAATATCTTTCATGAAAACTACCCTACAATTCCAATATCTATTGGGGCATCAATAATTGGAAATAAAAACTTATTATTAAATAAAAGTTTTATAATTAACAAAGGTAGTTTAAATGGAGTAAATATTGGTAATTACGTAATAGATGGGATTAATGTAGTTGGGCGTATTAAATCTATTACTAATTATAATGCGGAAGTCGTTACAGTTACTAGCAATGATTACGGAGATGAAGTTTTTATAGATAACCAATTATTTATAGTTTCTGGAACAAACAATAATTATTTAAGTTTTCTTAGGCAAAAAAATGATATTGAAGAAATAAGTTTCAAAAAAAATCTAAAAGTATTTATAAAAAATGAATTTGTTGACTTAACTTTAGGTAAAATTGATTTTATTAACAAACAGCCTGTAGTGATTGTTCCACAAATTATTGATTTGGATAATTTAAGAGTCTTAATTGATGGTTAGAATATTTTTAATTATAGTCTGTTTTCTTATTTATGGAAATTTCAATTATGTCATTGATAATTTTGTAATTTTTACATTGATAAATTTGGCTTTTTATTCATTTTTAAAGGAAAAAAATTTAAAATTATTTGATTTCATAATTTTTATTTCAACTTCGTATCTGATTGAAATATTTTTAGGACTTCCTCTTTTTGTTTCTGTTGTAGCTCTTTCGATACCCTTGTTACTATTAAGTTCCATAATAAATAATTTTTTTGTTCACTTTTCAATTATTTCTATTTTTATTTTTATATTAAGTTTAATTACACATTATTTTCTACAGCCAGAGAATTTTACAATAATGAAATTTGAAGATTATTTTCTATATTTATTATTTTTTATTTTCTTGGTTATCAGTTTGAGATTAGATGGAAAAGAACAAGACTAGTCAAGATAGTATAAAAATCTTTAATCGTAGATCATTCATTATTACTTTTATTGGTTTGATTATTAGTTTGATTATTGCAATAAGACTTTTTTCATTACAAATAATTAATAATAGTTTTTATAAAAAAAAATCTGTTGAAAATAAAGTTTCAATAAAATCTACACCACCACTTAGGGGAGATATTTTTGATAATCAAAAAAATTTGGTTGCGGCAAATTCATCTTTTTATGAATTTGCAATTTACAAAAACCTTAATAAATTTTTCTTAAAAGAAGTTAATCAATTAAATTCTTTGATTGATCTTGATTTAAACATACCTAATATTTCAAAACAACTTCAATCCTTTAATTCCTATATACCCTTTATCTTGTCAAGAGCTAATTGGGAGCAAATTGTAAAATTTGAAAAAAATAAATTTCTTTTTACATCAATAAAAATTATCGAGTCTAAAAAAAGATATTATCCTTATAAAAATTTGTCTCAAATAATTGGATATATTGGCAAATCTTCTGATAGTTCTGAATTATATCCCCAAGGTATTTTTCATCTAGAAAAAACCTTTGATGATCATTTGCGTGGAAAACCTGGAAAAATTTTTAATGAAGTGAATTCTCGTGGAAAAATTATAAGAGAAATTGCAATAGAAGAACCTATCAAAGGTAAATCTTTGAATTTGACTATAAATTTAAAACTTCAAAACTTTGCCCAATCAATTCTTCCTTCATCAAATAAAGGCTCTATTGTTGTCTTGAATAGGTCTGATGGGTCAATTCTTTCAATGAATTCTAACCCAACTTATGATGCACAGTTATTTGAAGACCGTAATAATGACGCTATTAATTCTTTTTTCAACGATTCTGACAAACCTTTATTAAACAGAGCTTTTAACGGTTTTTATCCTCCTGGATCTGTGTTTAAACCCGTTCCGGCACTATTAGGTTTAAAAAAAAATATCTTAAATGAAAATACAGAAATAATTTGCAACGGATTTACTTCATTAGCGGATAGAAACTATTATTGTTGGAAGAAGGGAGGGCATGGAAGAGTAGATCTAAAAAAAGCAATTAAAGAATCTTGTGATTGTTATTTTTATGAACTTGCCAAGCAAATAAACATCGATGATTTATCAGATTTTGCCAATTCTTTAGGTTTAAACATGATTTATAATATTGGACTGTCTAATGCTCAAAAGGGTTTAATACCAAATAAAAAATGGAAAAAAACATATTTGGACCAAGGGTGGTATCAAGGTGAAACTTTGATATCATGTATTGGTCAAGGCTATAACTTAACTTCCCCTTTACAATTAGCTAATCTTTATTCTGCTTTAATCAATGGTGGAAAATTTCCTTATCCAAGGTTGGTCAAAGAAGAACCTATTACGTATTTAGGGGAGGAGCTCAATCCCAAACATCAAAAAGTTATCTTAAATGCGCTGAAAGCTGCCGTCCAAGAACCTTCAGGAACTGCATATAAATTAAATATAGAGAACCCTAGTTTTGTTAAGATAGGCGGTAAAACAGGAACCTCTCAAGTGGTGAGAATAAAAGAGGAAGACAGAGAAGATGATCTCTATAAAACAAAGGAAACTGAAGATAGGTTTAAAGACCATTCGGTTTTTGTTGGGTATGCTCCAATTGAAGATCCGAAATATATAGCTTCTGTGATTATTGAGAATGGAGGGTCGGGTTCTGCTGTTGCGGCCCCAATAGCTCACAAAGTATTAAATTTTGCATATCAAGAAAATGTTTAAAGATTTCAAATCGTTACTCAATATAAATTGGATATATTTTTTTCTTTTACTAATAATTTTTTGGATCGGTGAAATTAACCTCTATTCTGCCGCAGGAGGTAAACTCGATCCTTGGGCTATAGATCAATTAAAAAGATTTATTTATTTTTTGCCCATTGTGTTCTTTGTTTTACTGCTCCAGCCAAAATTTATTTTTAATATTGCGGAGCTAATTCTCATAGCTGTCATATTGGGATTATTAATTACTCTTTTATTTGGTTACACCGGAATGGGAGCTAAAAGATGGATTAGGGTAGGCGGTTTGAATTTACAAGTATCAGAATTTGCCAAAATCTCTTTAGTGATTTTTATGGCTAAATATTTTCATAAGCTAAATGCTCAAAAAACAATTGGGATAATGAGGGCCACTATCCCCTTGTTTGTCTCTCTTGCTTTATTTTTATTGGTGGCAGTGCAACCTGATCTTGGAACCGCTTTAATTGTTCTAATCCTTGGTTTAGTAGCTATTTTTTATGCAGGGATAAAATTGATATACCCTTTTCTCTCTTTTATAGCGATAGTTTTAATTAGCCCATTTTTATGGAATTTATTAAAACCCTATCAACAAAATAGAATTAAGATTTTTTTGAATCCCGATTTAGACCCCTTAGGACAAGGCTATCATATTATTCAATCAAAAATAGCCATTGGATCGGGTGGGTTAAATGGAAATGGATTTCTTGAAGGATCACAAAGTAGCTTAGATTTTCTTCCTGAAAAAGAAACAGATTTTGTTTTTGCAATTTTCTCAGAGCAATTTGGTTTTTCAGGATCGTTGCTGTTAATTTTAATATTTCTAATTTTTTTTTTAATACCTGTTTTTAAAACTTTTAAATTAACTCAAGTATTTAGCAAAATTATGCTATTTATTTTATCATTTAAAATATTTCTAGAATTTTTGATTAATGTTTCAATGACCATCGGTTTGGTTCCCGTTGTTGGAGTAGCTTTGCCTTTTATGTCTTACGGGGGTAGTTCGCTCTTGAGTAATATGATTATTTGTGCATTATTGATGAATTTGATGTCAGTAGAAGAGAAAAAGCGGATGTTTTCATGAGTAAATTAGTAAAACGCCCATGGGGTTCTTACACAGTCTTAGCGAAATCAAAAGATTTTCTTTTAAAAAAGATTACCGTTCTTCCTGAAGGGGTACTTTCATATCAATCACATAATTATCGTTCAGAGCATTGGATTGTCATTGAGGGTAAAGCGACAGTTATCATCAATAACAGAACTTATTACAAATCTGAAAATGAAAATATATTTATTCCCAAAAAAGCAAAACATAGAGTATTAAATGAAAGTGCAAAAAAAAAGCTAGTTATTATTGAAGTACAAACGGGATCAAAATTTTTGGAAAGTGATATCAAAAGATATTCGGACATATATGGAAGAAGCAATTAAGTGAAAATTTTAGCTGAAATTTCAGTAGGTGAGCTATTTGATAAAATAACAATATTGAATATAAAAACTAAAAAAATTCATGACTCAGAAAAGCTTAATAATATAAAAAAAGAGCTGAGCTTTCTTAATCATCAAGCCTTGAGTATTAATGTCAAAGATCAGGCATTATTGAATCACAATATAGAAAAACTCCAATTAATTAATGAGGAGTTATGGGATATTGAAAATAATAAAAGAGAGTGTGAAGCGAATAAAGATTTTGGAGAAAAATTTATAGAATTATCAAGAGATGTTCATTTTAAGAATGATATTCGCGCAAAAATAAAAAAAGAAATTAATCTTTTGACAGACTCCTCAGTAATAGAAGAGAAGGAATACTCTAGGTATTAACTCTAAAAAGACTAATTAATTTATCTTTCATTTTCGATCTACCATCTAAAAAAGCCAGTTCTAACAAAACAATAACCCCTTGTATATTTGCTTTTATTTTTTTCACTAGCTTTATTGATGCCTGGATAGTTCCACTAGTTGCAAAAATATCATCTATAATTACCACTTTATCGTTTTTATCCAGCATATCTTTTTGAATTTCTAATTGGTTATTTCCATATTCAAGATTGTAGTCGATGGAGAATGTCTTCCCAGGTAGTTTCCCCTTTTTTCTAATCATCACTAATTTAAGTTTTAGTTTGTATGCAACAGCAGCGGCAAATATAAAACCTCGGGAGTCGATACCTACAATTGTATTAGCCTTCAATTTTTTTACTTCAATTGCCATTTTGTTTACAATTTTATTAAACTCTTTTGGGACAGCTAGTATTGATGAAATATCATAAAAAGCGATACCTTTTTTGGGAAAGTCTTTTATAATCCTGATACTTTTAGGTGCAGTTTTCATGAAGAGACAGATTAAATCAGTATTTAATAAAAAAAACAAAAAGAAAATTATTTGTTTAACTTCTTATAGTTATAATTTTACAAAAATTATTGATGATTTAGTTGACGTAATACTTGTCGGCGATTCTATGGGGATGGTTCTATATGGTATGGATAATACAAGAGATATAGATGACGAAATCATGATTAGACATGCCTCGGCTGTTAAAAAAGCATCCAAAAACTCTCTAGTTTTTTTTGATCTTCCATATTCAAAAAAATTTTCTGAAGAAAATATCATTAAACGATGTAAAAATATCTTTAACCATACAAAATGTGATGGTGTGAAAATAGAAGGTAATTCTGAATTAGCAGACGTTATTAAGTATTTAAAAAAAATGAATATTCCAGTTATGGCTCACGTTGGTCTTCAACCACAAAAATTTTCTTCTTCTAGTAAATTCAAAATATATGGAAGAAACCATGATGACTTAAAAAATATTTTAAATGATTGTATGATATTAGAAAAAGCCGGCGCTGTTTCCCTATTGTTAGAGGGAATGCTTACAAAAATTGCCAAGCAAATAACTTTATCATCAACAATACCAACAATAGGAATAGGCGCCTCGGAGTATTGTGATGGTCAGATCTTAGTATCCGAAGATATGTTAGGGATGTTTACTGAATACCACCCCAAGTTTGTAAAAAAATATGCAAAGTTATCTTCAAATATTCAAAAAGCGATTAGAAGATATAGTAAAGAGGTAAATAATTACAAATTTCCAAACAAAAAATTCAGATATGATTAATTTTGTCTTTCAATGGAGCTAACCATTAATTCTTTTAAAAGTTTTGATTGTTTGTTGTTAAAGCCATTTAAAATAATCTCTGATTTCTTTTGAAATTTTCTAGCGTACTCTATGCAATATTCTTTAATTCCAAAGCTTTCTAACTGGCTCATAGTAAAATTTAAATCTTTTTGATTTCTAGTTTTTTTCATAAAAATTCTTTTTAATTTTAAACGGTTATTTTTAGAAACTTTTTCTAATAAAATAATAATGGGAAGTGTAATTTTTCCTTCCATAAAATCTTTACCGATTTCTTTACCCGTTTGAATATCACCAAAGTAATCTAAAATATCATCAGTAATTTGAAAAATTATTCCAAAATTTATTCCTAATTTATAAAGGTTATTAACTATTTGAGATTTCTTATCTTCAAGAATAGCTGGAATCTTGAAAGCCGCACCAAAAAGTTCCGCTGTTTTTAATGAGATAATTTCAATATAATCACTAGATTTTAAATTGATATTTTTTTCATTTGATAATTGCAAAAATTCTCCTTCAGAAATTTTACTACTAACTTCAGACAAGTGTTCCATTGCCTTTAAAGAATTAGCCTTTGTCATTAATTGAAATGATTTTGAAAACATAAAGTCTCCTAGCAGAATACTAAACTTATTATCCCATATTTCATTTATACTTTTTTGACCTCTTCTAATAATACCTTTGTCGACAACATCATCATGCAATAGGGTAGCTGCATGAATAAACTCTATAGCAGCTGACATGTAGATATCCGTTTTTAATTGAGAATAGTCTTTGTTAATCATCTTACTAGATAATAGGCATAATACTGGTCGAAGCTGTTTTCCTCTTTGTTTGAAAAAATATTGCCCTAGCTTGGGAATAATTGGAATATCACTGATCAAATAATGATCAATGATATTGTTAGTTTTTTTCAACTTTCCTTGTATCTCTTTATGGATTGACTGTATAATTTTGTTAAATGTAATTTCGGACATCTTTTATGAGTTTATACACTAAAGATCACTTACTAGAGAATAAAATTGTTTATTTCCAACCACAAAGGGGATATCGGAGTGGTATAGAGCCTATTATTTTAGCCGCTCAAGCTAATCACAAAGATAAATTAATCTTAGATCTAGGATCTGGGTGTGGTCCAATTACTTTAATTTTAGCATATAGACTTCCTCATTCTAAAATTATTGGTCTAGAAAATAATAAATTTCATCTTGAGTTATCACATAAAAGTAAGCTTGAGAATAAATTATATAATGCCGAATTCAAAAATGAAGATGTATGTTTTTTAAATCAAAAATATGTGAAGTATTTTGATTTGGTTCTATCTAACCCACCTTTTTTTTTTGAAAATCAAGTAATTAAATCTAAAAATGATTCAATAAATAATGCAAAATATATTTCAAAGGAAAAATCTGAAAAATGGTTTCAAAATTTAATTCTTTACATGAGCGATAGTGGGAGAGCTCTAATTATAAATCGTTTTGAAAATATTGAGTTTATGCTAAAAATTTTTAGACTTTTTAATTTATTAGTTGAAATTACTCCTATTTTGTCATTCAAAGACACTAAACCCAAAAATGTTCTTATATCATTGAAGAAAAACAAGAAATATGTAGAAAAAACTAAAAATGAAATTATTATTCATTCAAATTCATCAAAATATTCAAAACAAGTAGAGGATTGGTTTAGATAATGTTTTCAAGTTCAAAAAATATAATTTCAATTGATTTAAAAGGATTGATTGCTTCAGGGGGTAGGGCGCCCTTAAATATAGATAATCTTCATGGATTATTTACCAAAATCAGTAAAATGAAGTTTGATGCGCTCTCTATTGTTGTTAATTCGCCCGGGGGATCTCCGGTACAATCCTCTCTTATTGGACAAAAAATAAGAGAAGTCGTAGAAAAGAAAAAAGTGAAATGTTATTGTTTTGTTGAAGATGTTGCGGCATCCGGAGGATATTGGCTAGCATGTTCTGCGGATGAAATTTACTCAGATGTTAATTCAATTATTGGATCAATTGGGGTCATATCTGGAGGTTTTGGCTTTACTGAACTTATTAAAAAGATTGGTGTAGAAAGAAGAGTATTCACCGCAGGAGAAAATAAGAGTTTCTTAGATCCTTTTCTAAAAGTTAACAAAAAAGATGAAATAAAACTGAAGGATTTACAAAAAAAGATTCATCAAAACTTTATTAATTGGGTTAGCGTTCGAAGAGGAAAGAAAATTAAAGAAAAAGATTTTAAGCAAATTTTTTCAGGTACTTTTTGGTTGTCCGAAGAGGCTAAAGTATTAGGTTTAATTGATGGCATCTCGTCAGAAAGTTCTTTTTTTAAAAAAAAATTCGGTGAAAAAGTAAATATAAAAAAAATCAAACAACCAAAATCCCTTAAACAGAAACTTGGATTGGGCATTTCCTCTTTGTCTACGGAGGAGTTAATAATTAAGGCAAAAGAAGAGTTAATGTTTAATAAATATGGACTTTAACTTTTAAATAATGACAGCAAAAAATATGGAAGATTTGGTATCTCTTTGTAAAAGAAGAGGTTTTATTTTTCAATCTAATGATGTTTATGGAGGAATGAAAGGTTTATATGATTTCGGCCCTATGGGTGTTGAATTAAAAATGAATCTTAAAAACTCTTGGTGGAGATCTATTGTATATGAGAGAGATGATATTGAGGGTCTTGACTCAACTATTCTCACTTCCCCCACAGTTCTTAAATACTCTGGTCATGAAGATACTTTTTCAGATCCCTTAGTTGACTGTAAACAATGCAAATCTAGATGGAGGGCAGATCAATTGGATAACAATCAATGCCCTTCTTGTAGTTCAAATGATTTAACTGAACCAAGACCCTTTAATTTAATGTTCAAAACAGCTATTGGCCCCGTTGATGATGGTAGTTCTTTTGCATATCTTCGACCTGAAACGGCTCAACAAATTTTTGTGAATTTTAAAAATATTATCGACTCAACTAGCAGAACTCCTCCTTTTGGAATAGCTCAAATTGGAAAATCTTTTAGAAATGAAATTACCCCAAGAAATTTTATCTTTCGTGTTAGAGAGTTTGAACAAATGGAGTTAGAGTTTTTTGTAAAACCGGGTTCCGATGAAGATTGGCATAAATATTGGGTGGACCAGAGATTAAAATGGTGGTCTGAACAAGGCGTCAGTTCTGACAAATTAAAATTATTAGAGGTTGAAAAAGAGGAGCTATCCCATTATTCCAAAGCTACTTTCGATATCATGTATGAGTTTCCCCATGGTCTAGAAGAGCTTGAAGGTGTCGCTAATAGGACAGATTTTGATTTAGGGTCTCACACAAAAAATCAAGAAGATTATGAAATTAAAGCCAAAGTAACTCCAAATAATAGTTCAACTACTAAGCTAGCTATCCAAGATCTAGAATCTAAAAAATGGTACATACCTTTTGTTATTGAACCTTCAGCAGGAGTCGAAAGAGGGGTCCTTGCTATTTTAAATGAAGCTTATACTCAAGAAGAAGAAAACAATCGTACTGTTTTGAAGTTAAAATCGCATTTATCTCCAATCAAAGCAGCAGTAATACCACTTAAAAGAAATAATTCAGACTTAGTCAATTTGGCAAATAAAATCAAAAGCGAACTACAATCTCTGGGTCTTGGAAGAGTAATGATTGAAAATTCTGGAAATATTGGAAAAAATTATCGTCGTCATGATGAAATAGGTACCCCGATGTGTATCACTATTGATTTTGAAACATTAGAAAACCAATCTGTGACTGTGAGAGATAGGGATACTATGAAGCAAGATAGAGTTGATTTGAGTAATATATCCACCTACTACTCAAATTACTTTAAAAAAAACTAAATTTTTCTAATACCTAATTCGCTTTCAAAATTTGAGTATTCGATATTTTTCGGCAATCTTATCACTAAAAAATTTTTAACTTCAATTAACAGTTCAAAATCATCAGGTAAATTAAGCATATTTTGATTAATTTTTTCAAAAATGAGGATATTTTTTTTTTGCAGTTGCCTATGTTTGATGCGTGACACAACCTCTTGGCCTACAAAACACCCTTTTTGATAATTTATATATTCATCATGCACTTCTGATGGATTTAAAGTGGAATGGGGGAGAAAATTTGAATCTATCTTTCCTATTTTCAAAGAATTAAGAAAGTAATTTTCTCCATAATTAGCCACATCTAATTGAAATTTTTGTAAAGAAATATCTGAAAGTTTTGCATATTTTTCAAGATATGAGATTAAATCTGATTGATCATTAGAACAAATTATTTCTAAACAATCACTCATAAAATTAATTTGAATTTCAAATAATATTTTACCCTGAGGTGTTAGGATATAACTATAAAGACTTTTAGATTTATTCAAGATATCGTTAGTTATAATATTTTGAATAAAATCAATTTTTTCATCTCCATAAATCAGAATTTTAATTGGATTTGGTGTTTCAATTTTCATCTAATATATTATCTATATTCTTTATAATGCATTTACTTTTTATTTCCTCTAATAGAATTGGTGACTCTTTGATCAATTTACAAGTATTAAATAAGTATATTCGAAAAAATAAAAAAGAAATTGAAATTACACTAGTATCTGGAGAACTTCCTTTACCTATATATGATGATTATAGCATGATCACAAATAGAATTATTTTAAAGAAAGAAAAATATAATCTTCATTGGTGGAAACTCTATAAAAAGCTTTCACCTTTTAAATTTGATGAAATAATTGACTTCAGATCTTCACTAATTTCATATTTCCTAAGAACCAAAAAAAGAAATATTTTTAAAATGAATAAGAAAAAAAATATCTATTCACAAATTCATGAATTATTTGATACTGATAAAAAAAGAGATTTTAAAATTATTACAGATCGTGTCAGGAATATTTTTCCAAGTTCTAACTATGCTTGTGTGGCTCCATTTGCTAACTGGCCCCCAAAAGAATGGCCAACCGAGTCCTATTTAAAAATTTGCGAAAGTTTGTTTAATTATGGTATCGCTAAAATTTATATATTAGGTAGTGAAACTGAAAGTTCCCGATTTAATATTTTTGAATCAAATTTTGGAAACAAAGTGATTAACCGATGTGGCAAACAACACATATTAAATGATTATGCTTTATTACAAAAATCAAGAATATTCATAGGAAACGACTCAGCAATGATGCATATGGCGGCTTTAAGCAAAACTCCTACAATTGGTCTTTTTGGTCCAACGAATGATAAAATTTATTTTCCTGAGATATTTGATCATTGTTATTTAGTAAGATCATCTGAAAGCTATGAAAGTCTAATCTCCCAGACTCAAAACTTTACTTTAAATAATTGTTTAATGAATGATGTCTCTTATAATCAAGTTGAAAATAAAATTTTAAAAATTCTAAATGATCAAAATTTTTAAACCCTGTGATTTCCACGTTCATTTAAGAGAAGGTGATCTTGCAAAACAAGTTTTGATTGAAAATAGTAAACATTTTCAAAAAATTCTTATTATGCCTAATTTGCAAGTTCCTATTACTAATAGTAATTTATTAAATAAATATCGAAATCATCTTCTCAAAAATAAAAAAAATTTAGAAATTCTTTTTACTATTTATTTAAACCAAAATTGTTCAATTAAAGAATTATCAGAAATGAAAAAAAAGAAATTATTTTTTTCAGTTAAACTATACCCTCAAAATGCTACCACAAACTCTAGTTCTGGAGTAAGTGATATCAAAAAAATGACTAAATATTTTGAATTTTTAGAAAAAAATGATGTACCTCTTTGTATCCATGGAGAGCATGTTCATTTCAATGATGATCCATTTGAAAGAGAAAAAAAATTTCTTGATTTTGAACTTAATTGGATCAGAAAAAATTTTCCTAATCTAAAAATCACACTAGAGCATATTACCACTAAGGACTCAGTTGATTTTGTAAAAGAACATAGATTAATTGGAGCTACTGTGACTACTCATCATTTGTTAGAAAATACTTATACTTTTTTTGGCAATCATCTTAAACCTGAATTATTTTGTAAACCCATAATTAAAAATTTCAAACATCAACAAGCGCTTCAAAAAGTAGTTTTATCTGGTCATAAAAAATTCTTCTTTGGTTCTGACTCTGCTCCTCATTTGAAATCAAAAAAATTCGCAGAATTTTGTTGTGCTGGTGTTTATTCGACAAAATACTCTATTTCAAACATTATTGAGTTTTTTTATAGAAATAAAAAACAATCAAATTTAGATAAATTTTTAACTTTAAATGGCAATCTTCATTATAATCTAGATTATTATCCTGAAAAAATAACTTTTAAGAAGTTTCAAAATTATAAGTTTAAAAGGTTTTCAAAATTCAAGAATGATTATTTAATCAATTATAATTTTTATAAAAATTATTGGTCTAAAATTTAATATATAATTTTTGTAACATGGCCCATTTTTCGCCCTTTTTTAGCCTCTTTTTTAAAATAATCATGAAAAAACTCATTTCTTTCGATTTTTGAATGATCTCTATATTTAAAGATATCCTCCCCTAATAAATTTAACATTTGCGCTCCAGTTTTTAACTCAGGTGCAATTGGATTTAAATCACATACTGCCCTTATGTGTGATTGGAATTGACTTACATTGTAAGATTCAATAGTTAAGTGCCCGGAGTTGTGAACCCTAGGTGCTATTTCATTTACAAACAAATTATCAGATCTATCTATAAAAAATTCTATACATATAACACCTACATAGTTGAGAGCTTTTATTATTTCTTGAGACCATTGTATTGCTTTAGTCTGTAATTCTAAAGTAATAGAGGCAGGTGAAGTTGATGTATGTAAAATTTGATCTTTATGAATATTTTCAATGGGCTTATATGAGAATAAAGAATTATCTTGATAACGAACTGTAATTACTGATATTTCAGTTTTAAGTTCTATTCTTTTTTCTAAAATATATTCTTTTCTTTCTATCTGCAATTTTTCTGTTTTTGAATCAATCACAGTCTGACCTTTTCCATCATAGCCAAGTCTTCTAGTTTTTAAAATTGCTGGAAAAAACTTTTCATCTACTAATAGGAGTTGATTTGATTCTTCAATTGGCAGATAAGGAACAGTTGGAATATTTAAATCATTGATAAATTTTTTTTCAGTGAGTCTATCTTGAATGATATTATTTATTTGTGGATCAGGATATACAGGTTTCTTTTTAAAAATATGATTTAAAGTCTTGTATGGGATATTTTCAAATTCATATGTAATAACATCACAAGCCTGAATAAATCTTTCAAGTTTTTCAAAATCATCATATTGGGCAATTATATATTCGTCGGAAAATTTAGTCGCTGGAGAGTCTTCTGTGTCTGAAAATATAAAGGTTGAAATTTTGAGGTCTTTTGCCTCTTGGCACATCATCATACCCAGCTGTCCCCCACCTAAGATTCCCAGCTTCATCGGTTTGGAGTTTTTTTAACCTTTTTAGTTTGTGAAACCCTCCATTTAATTAATCTTTTTTCAAGATCAATATCTTCATTTCCCAATATTGCTGCAGCGTAAAGAGCTGCATTTTTGGCTCCACTTTCTCCAATTGCTACTGTTCCAACTGGTATTCCAAATGGCATTTGGACAATCGAGAGAAGGCTATCAAGTCCTTTTAGTGTTTTAGATTCAATAGGAACACCAATTACTGGAATATGTGTTATTGCAGCTATCATGCCAGGTAGGTGAGCTGAACCCCCTGCACCTGCTATGATTACCTTAATACCATCTTTATGAGCTGACTCTGCAAATTCATATAATCTTTTTGGTGTCCTGTGTGCTGAAATTATATTTTTTAAATGTTTAATTTTTAGTTGGGTTAAAATTGAGCTTGTGAATTTAAGAGTTTTCCAGTCACTTTGACTGCCCATAGCAATGATAACTTTATGAGGATTATTTTTCATTATTATTTGAAATTCTTTTAGCTATTTTGAAGTATAATGTATATGGCAATATCCTACCAAATTTCATTAAAATATTAAAAGGAAAAGGAAAGGATATCTCAAAACCTTTTTGATAAATATTTGAAAATATTATTTTTGCTGCTTTTTTAGCGGATATAAGAAAAGGCATTTTGAACTGATTTACACTAGTTGCTGGAGTTTCAACAAAACCAGGATTAATTAGTTTGATGTTAACATTTGGTAAGTCAATTTTGAGCGCTTCAGCCAAATTTATTAATGCTGATTTAGATGGTCCATAAAGAAATGATTTGGGTAGGCCTCTGTAGCCAGCTACTGAGGAAATTATAGCTATAGTATGAGAGTGAGTTAGCTCAAAAAAAGATTTTATTTTATCAAGTATGAGATAAATGCTTAAAACATTAACATTAAAAGTCTCTTGAGCATTGATAAATTTAAAATTTTGAAAGTCCTCAGGGATATATATGCCGGCATTTAATATAAAGGAATTAATATTTTTAAATTTTGAAAAAATTTCTTCAAAAATTATATTTGTCTTTTCAAAATTATTTAAATCTGTTTGATAAAAATAAAAACTATCAGGAAAATCGATAAAAAATTCTTCAATTTTAGTCTTATCTCTACCTATACCTATGACAATCCAATCATTTTTTAAATATATTTCTGATAAGGCTTTACCAATGCCACTGGTAGCGCCTGTAATTAAAATAGTCTTACGAAGTGTATTGTTGGATAAAATTTCTTGCATTTTTAATGTGACAATCCAATTTGCTTTTTTCCATTTTTATAACAGAATGATACATCATTGAAAGCCTATGATTTGATTTAAAATAATCTTTATGCTTATAAATAAAACTCCAATATAGACCATCAACTACAGTCGACCATTCACCTTTTTTGTAGTTGCTCATCTTTAAAAGATAATTAGAACCGCAAAGATATGGTTTTGTTGCAAATATACCCCCATCACTAAATAATCCCATTCCAAAAACATTTGGGGTCATGACCCAGTCTGAAGAGTCTATGAAGGTTTCCATAAACCATTTATATACCTCTTGAGGAGCTATTCCTGATAAATTCATTAAATTTGATATAACCATTAATCTTGGTATGTGGTGAACATAGCCATTCCTTTTTAAATTTATTATCGTATCATCTAAAATTGGGATATTGGTACTTCCTTCATACCAATTTTTTGTGAGTTTTTTTTTATGATTAAAGAAATTATTTTTATGAAAATGATCATAATTTTTTATATTCATAAATCTGATAAATTCTCGCCAGCCAATAACCTGTCTAGTAAAACCTTCTAAATTGTTTAATCCAGGCTCTTTGTAGTCAACATTTTTTATCTCATTAACTATATCTTCGGGGGTGATCAACCCCATATTTAAAGGGGCGCTTAATAAGCTATGGTTAATAAACTCATCATTGGTACTGATAAAATCTTCGTAATCACCAAAGTGAGATAATTTTTTTTGGATAAAAAAAGTTAAGTTTTTTTGGCTGTCTTTTTGATTGAAAGGAAAAATTATATTTTCATTAATTTCTCCAAAATGAGATTTAAAATAAGTATCAATTAATTTTTTAATATCTTTATAAAATGGTGATTTAAAAGTAGGTTGAATAAATTTTAAATAGTCTTTTGGTAATCTTTTTCTATTTTCGCCATCAAAACTCCATTTGCCTCCTAAAGGGTTTCCATTTTCTATAAGCACATTTAGTTTTTTTCTTATATTGCTGTAGAAACTAGCTAGTTGAATTTTTTTATTTTGAAAAATTGTATAATCATTTTCTTGAAGTAAAAACATAGGTGATTTGATAAATTCATATTGAATTTGAATTTTGTTACAATATTGTTCGAATTTATTTCGAAATAATTGATCCTCTATTTCAAAAAGATTTATTTTTTCTAAATTATTTTTTTTTATAAAAAAATTTAATCCCTCAAAGTAATCTTTAAATTCATTAATATTTTTTTCTAAGTCAATATAAGTAATGTTAAAATTATTTTTTTTTAGATATTCATGATACTCTCTCATACATCCTAAAAAATAGTAAATTTTTTGTTTATGATGCTTAAAATATGTGCACAAGCCCATATCTTCCTGCATGAAGAAAATAGAATTCTTTTTAAATGAAGATAAATATTTTTTATCGAATAATTGATTGCCAAGAATTAAAAAAGCTTGGTTCAAAGAAAATTATTTTGTAAAGAGTGTTGAACGACCACCGTCAACATTAAAATTTTGTCCCGTAATCCATGAAGATTGGTTTGAAATTAAAAAGGTTGCTAATTCTGCTATATCATCTCCATTTCCCAATCGTGACATTGGATGAAGTTTACCTAAACCTTCTGCCACCTTTTCATTAGATGTTATGAAATTTGACATTTTTGAATATGACAAACTAGGTGAAATTGTATTAAATCTAATTTTAGGTGCAAAATCTGCTGCCAAAGACACACTCAAGCCTTTTAGAGCGCTTTTTGCTGAAGATATGGCAGTATGGTTTTTGAAACCTCTAGATGCGGCTATAGAAGAAAAAAAGACAACAGAAGAATTATCAGAGAACTTATCAATACTGTTATATAAAAAGTTAGCAACGTTAAAAAAATTACTATTCATGACATCTATAAATTCTTTAACCGAAGTTTGTTGAAAAGGTTTTAAAAATATAGACCCTAGGGCAAAAATAATGCCTGAAATTTCATAATCCATTGAGTTAATAAATTTTTGAGTTTTTTCATAGTCATTAATATCTAAAGTAATTGAGGAAATATTAGGAGAGTTTTCGTTATCTTCCTCTTTACTCCTAGAAACTAGGACAAGTTCATTTTTATCTTTTAACTTTTGAACACATGATTTACCCACGGCACCATTAGATCCAATAATAAGTATTTTACTCATACTTACTTATACTTTTTAAATTAATTTTAGATTTTTCTTCGTTTTAAAAGAAGAAAGTAGCTAAAAGTAAGAGCAAATAATAAAGAGCCTATAATTTGATGAATGGATCCAAGAGAAATTGGCACATTGCTGAGCACAACATAAATACCAATAATAACTTGGATGATTACTAATAAGATTATCAAAATAAAATGAATTTTTTGGGGAACGTATTTTATTTTTTTGAAATGCAAAATTGAAATAATTAAAATAATTGCCACACAAAGATAAGCCAAACTTCTATGAAAAAAATGAATAAAAATACTATTTTCAAAAATCCCCATATACTTTTCTTCTACAAAAAATAAACCCTCAGGAAAAAAAGTTTCACCCATTTTAGGCCAGGTATTGAAAGATTGACCCGCGTCTAATCCAGCCATAAAAGCACCGTATGTAACGGTTATAAAAATTGAAAATGAGAAAATAAAAAATAATGATGAATGGGATATGCTTATCTTTTCATAGCCTTGTAAGGTTAGTCTTTTTAATAATAAAAACACGATATAAGATAAAATTATTTGAGCAATTAATAAATGAACTGCTAATCGAAAATGGCTGACATATGGATTTAAATCTAGTCCACTTTTTACCATCCACCATCCAATCAATCCTTGAGTGCCACCCAAAAAGAGAAGGAATATATAAGAATATAAATCTTTTTTGGAGAAGCATTTCTTTAGGAAAAAAAAGATAAAAGGTACAATAAAAAGAATTCCAATGAACCTCCCAAGAACTCGGTGTCCATATTCCCACCAAAAAATAAATTTAAATTCATTTAAAGTCATACCTAAGTTTTTAATTTGGTACTCAGGAAAGAGTTGATATTGACTAAATAAATAATTCCAATCATTTTGCGAGAGCGGGGGGACAATGCCCATGATAGGATTCCAGTCCACCATAGAAAGCCCCGACTCGGTAAGTCTTGTAAGGCCACCTACGGCGATCATTGTCAAAATAGTTAAGGCTAGGGAAAGCAACCAAAAGTTAATATATTTAGAGTAAGAATTATTCATCTAATTTAACTTTATAGTCTGGAAGGATACCATTTATAATGCGATTTAGGTCGCACAGAAGTTATTGCAGAAAGATAAAATTGATATAATTTACAGAAATTCAAAATGACTTATTTTATTAATGTTACTGATCATGATGGTAAAATTCATCAACTTGAGGCTACTGTCGGATTTTCTTTAATGGAAATTATTCGAGATGCAGGTCTAGATGTTGAAGCTATTTGTGGTGGTTGTTGTGCCTGTGCTACTTGCCATTGTTATATTCAAGAAGATTGGATTTCAAAAATACAATCTGCTGATGACGATGAGGAATCGATGCTAGATCAGGCTTTTGATGTTCAAAAAAATTCAAGATTATCCTGTCAAATTCCATTTACTGAAGAACTTAATGGTATTAATGTCACTTTGGCACCCAAGTTTTGATAGATTACAATCAATATAAATCATGGCCCTTTGTTGAGGCAAAAAAAATTCTCAAGCGGTTAGAATCAGGTCAGACTAAGAAGAAAATTATTTTTGAAACTGGATATGGACCCTCTGGACTCCCACACATTGGGACTTTTGGAGAAGTGCTAAGAACGAATATGGTTCGTTTTTGTTTTGAAAAATTAACAGGTATGGAAACTGATCTTATTGCATTTTCAGATGATATGGATGGTTTTAGAAAGGTGCCTGATAATATTCCTAATAAGGAGCAATTATCAAAATTTTTAGATTATCCTTTAACCTCTGTTCCTGACCCCTTCAACAAATTTAAAAGTTTTGGAGAACATAATAATGCTAAATTAGTTGAATTTTTAAATAGATTTAACCTTCCTTTTACTTTTAAGAGCTCTACCGAAGCTTACAAGTCAGGTATATTCAATGAAACGATTAAAAAAATACTTTTAAACTATGAAAAAATTTTAAACGTTGTGCTCCCAACTTTAGGAGAGGATCGTAGAAAAACATATAGTCCATTTTTTCCAATTGATGAAAATACGGGTAAAATTTTACAAGTCCCTGTTAATGAAGTGAATACTGATGATTTTACCATCTCATATATTTTTGAGGGTAAAACCCATGTTAAGTCCGTGCTTGATGGACATTGTAAATTACAATGGAAGGTTGATTGGGCAATGCGATGGGCGGCTTTTGGCGTAGATTATGAAATGTGTGGAAAAGATTTAACAGATAGTTATGCCTTATCTTCGAAAATATGTCGTATAATAGGTTCCACACCACCAGAAAATTTAATTTATGAGTTATTCCTAGATGAAAATGCTGAAAAAATTAGTAAATCTAAAGGCAATGGAATAAGCATAGATGATTGGTTGAAATACTCTATTGAAGAGAGTCTCGCTATGTTTATGTACCAAAGACCAACAACAGCAAAAAAATTATATTTTGATGTCATTCCTAAAAATACAGACGAGTATTTAGCTCATTTAAATAAATGGCAAGATGAAGAAATGCCAGATAATCCGACTTGGCATATTCATAAAAATAATAATCCGGGATACTATTCAAAAATTAATTATAGTTTAATTCTTAATTTAATATCGGTCTGTAAATCAAATGATCCAAATGTAATTTTGGGTTTAATCAAAAACTATCAAACATCATTCAGCACAATAGAACTAGACTACATAAATAGGATGATTTCATGTGGTATTAATTTTTTTACTGATTTCATTCAGCCTAAATTAAAATTTAAAATTCCAAACTCTGAAGAATTATCTATACTTAAAAATGTGGTTTTGGAAATAAACAAAATTGATGAGTCTGCTGAGGCGGATGATTTTCAATCAGTTATTTTTAGTGTTGGTAAAAACTCACAGTTTAAAGATGATATTAAAAGTTTTTTTAAGCTTATTTACGAAGTAGTTTTTGGACAAGAAAATGGTCCTAGACTTGGGTCTTTTATTAAAATTTATACTAAAGAAAAATCAGTAGAGCTCTTCAAATCAAAGCTAAATGTATAGCTTAGCTCATCGAATATTAAAAAAATTAAATCCAGAAATAGCTCATAACTTATCAATCCAAGGCCTTAAAATGGGCCTCTATCCAAAGGTTAATTTTAAAAATATAAATATATTAGAACAAACAATATGGGGTAGGAGATTTCAAACACCAATAGGGCTTTCGGCAGGTTTTGATAAAAATGCTGAAGTTATTAAACCTATTTTGAATTTAGGTTTTAGTTTTACTGAGCTCGGTACAGTAACCCCACTGCCACAAAAAGGTAACCCGAAGCCTAGAATTTTCCGTTTTCCCAAGCATCAAGCCCTAGTTAATTCTCTAGGCTTTAACAACAAAGGACTAGATAATTTTGAAAGAAATATAGTTAATTCTAATACAAACGAAAATTTTCAGGATAAAATCATCGGAATTAATATAGGTAATAATAAAGAAACTAAAGAAATTATATATGATTTAGAAAAACTTTTTGACCGGCTCTATCGACTTGGTGATTATATTGTTATCAATTTATCATCGCCTAATACACCTGGATTAAGAGATAATTTAAAATCTCATTCCTTTGAGAAAATTGTCAATCATCTTCACAAACTAAGAGATAAAAATAATTCAAAAATACCTATTTTATTTAAGATATCTCCAGATATTTCAGAACAAGAAAAGAAAGACATAGCTTTAATTTCTCTTGCAAATGATGTTGATGGATTAATTTTAACAAATACATCGATTGATAAATCTGCTATTGGGATGGAAATAAATGGCGGGATTAGTGGGAGACCACTTTTCTACAGATCGAATAAAATAATTAGGGATTTTTATACCTTAACTTCCGGTAAAATAAAAATTATAGGGGTGGGAGGGGTATTTACAGCAAATGATATTTTGATGAAAATGAAATTAGGGGCATCGTTAGTTCAACTCTATTCAAGTTTTACTTATGAGGGACCTTATCATATCAAAAAGATTACCTTAGATTTAATAGCGATAATTCAACAACAAGGTTTTAGAAATATCTCTGAGGTAATAGGACAGCATTCTTGATAAATCTTAATTCCTTTGATGAGCTTGCAAAGAAATATAATTTTTTCCTATTTGACCAGTGGGGTGTTTTGCATAATGGTCATAAAAAATTTGATGATGCTGAAAAATGCTTAGTTAGATTACGAGAGTTAAAAAAAAAAATTATTTTAATTTCCAATTCATCAATGCCTACTACATTTTCAATTTCAAATTTATCTAAAATTGGATTCCAAAAAAACTTATATGATTATTGTATTACGAGTGGTCAAATTGCATTAAATAACATTAAAAAAGATATCTATAATAAATACGGATCTATATGTTATCCATTAAAGTTATCCCCTGAAAAAATAAAATACTTTAATCTAAAAATTTCAAAAAAAATTGAAAATGCAAACTTTGCAATGATAGCTGATATTCCTAATAATCTATCAATAATTGATTTTGCTAAAACATTGGATAGATTGATAAAAAATAAATTACCTTTGTTATGTTCCAATCCTGATTATCTAGTTTACGATAATAAAAAACTTTCGATGTGCGGAGGAACGATTGCTCAGTTATATGAAGATATGGGAGGCATTGTTTATAGATACGGAAAACCATTTAAGCCCATCTATGAGGATATTAAAAAGAAAATGAATATTAAATCAAATTCGAAAGTCCTCGTTATCGGTGATTCCTTATGGCATGATGTTGCAGGGGGAAACCTAATGAAATTTGATAGTTTATGGATTAAAAACGGTGTTCATAAACCTCAACTTAGCAAAGAAACGGAAATTAACAGTTTAATTAAGACATATAGACCTAATTTTTGCATGAATGAGTTAAAAATTTAGGGAAACTGGTGTTGTAAAAAAGCAGCTTTTGTATTATAAACTTTCAACATGTCAAGAGCTTGTGAAATTACTGGAAAAAAACACCAAACTGGTCATAACGTTAGTCACTCTAATATTAAGACCAAAAGACGTTTTATGGTTAACCTTAATAGCGTCACCCTTTTTAGCGAGTCACTAAAAAGAAAATTTCGTTTTAGAATAGCCTCTTCGACTCTTAGAACTATTGATAAGCATGGCGGTATTGATCAATATCTAAATAATACTAGTTCTAGACTTCTAACAGATAAGGCTCTAAAACTAAAAAAACAAATTGAAAAGAATGTTAGCCCAAAAGCTAACTAGATGTTTCAAGACTTTTTTCTAAACTTCTCTTCTCACTTAAATAGCTTACCTGTTATATCAATTTGGTTGTTCCAAATTGTTTTTTGCTATTTATGTATTTTATTGTCTTTAAAATTTTTTGGCAAAGTAGGCATATATGTCTATGTATCAATAGCAATTATTTTAGCAAATATTCAAGTTTTAAAGGTCGTGGAATTTCCTTTTTTTCCAGAACCTATGGCTTTAGGAACAATCCTATTTATCTCAATTTTCCTATGCACGGATATTCTGAATGAATATTTTGATAAAAAATCTGCAACCAAGTGTATCTATTTAGGTATAAGTGCTTATCTATTTTTTACAGTAGTTATGTTCCTAACCATATCCTTCAATCCAATCGATCCTAATGTTCACTCAGATTGGGGGTGGAGTTACGAAATGCATCAATCTATAAAAACAATTTTTTTACCTCAATTTCCAATTATTGCAGCTAGTATTTGTGCTTTTTTTTTCAGTCAAAAAATTGATATTTTTATTTTTTCTTATTTGAAAAATAAAGATAATAGTAAACTTTGGCTTAGGAACAACGTATCAACTTTAATTTCTCAATTTATCGATAATCTTATATTTAGTATCCTTGCATTTAATCTTCTTTCATCAAACCCTGTACCAATATTTGATTTAATAATTTCTTATGGAATTGGTATTTATTTGATTAGAATAATTTTAAGTTTATTTGATACAATTTTCATATATTTAGCAAAAAATTTCGTACCCAAAAAAATTGACTAACTTCTTTGAAGTATCCAAACAAAGCTTAAGTTCAAAAGCTCGATTAGGCTCTATTAACACTGTACATGGAGAAGTCAAAACTCCTTCATTTATATTTTGTGGAACCAAGGCAACAGTTAAATCAATTCTTCCCCACCAATTGAGATCAGCAAAAACTCAAATTATATTATCAAACACTTATCATCTAATGCTTCAACCTGGCCCCGATATTATTTCCAAAGAAAAAGGATTACAAAATTTTACGCAGTGGAGAGGACCAATGATGACGGATAGTGGGGGTTATCAAATATTTTCTTTAGGACACGGATCTGTATCTGAAGAGATCAAAGGTAAAAATAAAAACATAAAAAGAAAGTCATTAATTAAGATATCAGAAGAAGGCGCAATTTTTCGTAATTATCTCAATGGAGATAAGGTTTACCTTACGCCAGAGAGATCAATTGAATTGCAGAGACATTTTGGTGCAGATTTAATTTTTGTACTTGATGAGTGCACTCCTTTTAATGTTTCTAAAAAATATACTGAAAATTCTATGTATCTTAGTCATCGCTGGGCAAAAAGATGCTCTGATGCATTTAAAAATACATACTCCAACTTTGACTCCCAATCAGGATCATCCGGTAGGCAGCATTTATTTGGAATCATCCAAGGAGGAGTTTATGAAGATTTAAGAAAAATTGCTTGTGAAGAGACATGTTCTGGTGATTATAATGGATTGGCGATAGGGGGCTCTCTTGGGGGATCAAAAGAACAAATGCATGATATCTTTTCTTTTTGTTCTGATTTGATTGATAAATCAAAACCTGTTCATGTTCTGGGTATTGGAGGTTTGGATGATATCTTGCATGGTGTTAGTTGCGGGTATGATACTTTTGACTGTGTTTCTCCCACAAGAATAGCTCGTCATGGTATTATGCTATCTAGATTAAGTACCAAAGGTATCAATTTGAATAACTCAAAATTTAAAAATGATCATTCATTTATAGATGAGGAATGCGAATTGCCTGAAATTAATAATTTTTCAAAATCCTATTTACATCATTTATTTAAAGCTAATGAGATTTTAGGAATCGTTATTTTATCTTTATATAATATTTGGTTTATGAATAAATTTTTTGAGGAAATTAGAGTGAATATTCAAAATGATACATTTGAAATATTTAAAAAAAATTTTTTAAATAATTTAACTAAATAAAGAATCTATTTTTTCAAACATAATTCCTCCCAATTCTTCTACATCGTGTATTGTGATAGCCTTGGAGTAATATTGACCAACGTTGTGTCCAATACCAATGGCTAATAATTCAATATTTGATCTCTCTTCAATGGATAATATGGTACTTTTTAAATGTTTCTCTAAATAATTACTGTTATTAACAGAGAGGGTAGAGTCATCGACCGGTGCGCCATCCGATATTACAATTAAGATTTTTCTACTTTCGGGCCTTTTAGACATCCTCGAAGTTGCCCATAGTAATGCCTCTCCATCAATATTTTCTTTCAATAGACCTTCTTTTAACATTAAACCAAGGTTGATTTTGGATTTTTTTGAGTTTTGATCAGCAGATTTATAAATGATATGACGAAGATCATTTAGTCTACCAGGGTTTCTTTCTTTTCCATTTTTAAGCCAGTGTTCTCTTGTTTTTCCACCCTTCCAAGCTTTTGTTGTAAATCCAAGGATTTCAACTTTAATCTTACACTTTTCTAATGTTGTAGCTATCATATCGGTTGTGAGAGCGGCAACCATAATGGGCTTTCCTCTCATAGAACCTGAATTATCAATTAATAACGTCACTGTTGTATCTTCAAATTTTATTTCTTTTTCTTTTTTGTAAGACAAAGAGTTATTCGAATTTGTAATAATCCTAGTTAATTTAGATGTATCTAATATGCCTTCATCTAAATCAAAATCCCAAGATCGGTTTTGTTTTGATTGAAGTTTTCTATAAAGTTTATTCGCTAATCGAGAAATTTGCTTTTGATAAAGATCATTTTTTTCATCTAATTGTTTTCTTAGGGCTATCAGTTCCTCAAGATCACATAATTTATGTGCTTCAATAATTTCATCATACTGACTGGTAGCCGTTTTATAGTTTTGACTTAAATTTTTATAACTTTCAATTGACTGAAGAGTTTCTTCAATGTGTTGTTCTGTAATTTCTATATCAATTTCTTCTCCTTGAACGCTTGATTGATTATTATCTAAATCATTCTCAGGAGTTTGCATATCTTCTGTAATTTCTTGTTCTTCAGGACTTGATTTTTGAGCTTCTTCATTGTTTTGCTGTTGGTTCACATCCTCTTCTTGAGGCCCATCTTCCTTATTCTTGTCTTCTGGCTTATTGTTATCTTCATGTTTGGGAAAAAGAAGTCTTAATAACTCAATAGAACATTCAGCAAATAGTCTTTGATTATCAATAACTTCAATAAAATTTATGAGATGTTTGTATATTTGGTTATGATTTTCTTTAGTTGAAATTTTTTTAAGATATTCATTTTTTTTATTCCAAGTTTTACCTTCACTAGCATCGAGAAAAAAATGAGTTAAGGTAAAAAGAAGAAGGTCCAGAAGATCTGATTGTTTTTTAAGCTTAATTCCCTCAAGTCTTTTTAACCATTTTTTTTGAATATTTCTTTTAATTCCTAAAAAGTTTTGGGACCCCAGATATTCATATCTTATTCTCTCTAAAAAAATGATTTCTTCTTTGATATCAATATTTTGATTCGTAATTTGATTTAATACTTTCTCATTATGGTGCTTTTTTTTTAGCGCAAATGAGTCTGATGCACCTCTCATATCTTCATAGTTAAAAATTGAAGAAATAGAGGGAAGATTGAGAGTATCGTCTTTTTCTAAAATAATATTTGAATTAATATTAATTTTTAAACTTTGATTGCTAGAAATAGTTTTATTAACACTATTTAAAGTAGTTGATATTTGTTTTGGAATATTAGGTAGAGGGTGTTTAGCCAACTAAAAATCTTCACCAAATGCTCTTTGAAAATATTCTTTATAAATATCAACTTCGCTTTCATCACATTTGTTCAAAAAAGTCATAGCAAGAGACTTTTGAATATTATTTATTAATTTATAATTTTCTGCCCACATAATAACTGTACGAGGGCTCATGACGATCGATATATCTTTTTGTTCAAATCCTTTTCTTGTTAAATTGGCCATTTGAACCATAGCTTTAATTAATTTTTTTTCTTCTGTATTGGCTGTAATTTTTTTCGAAATAATTTCAATTTCTTTTTCTTCATCTAGGTAATTTAATTTTGCAACTATATTCCATCGATCCATTTGACCTTGATTGATTTGATTAGTTCCATGATAAATTCCAGAAGTATCACCTAATCCCACTGTATTAGCTGTAGCAAAAATTCTAAAAAATGGATGTGGAGTTAGAACTTTATTTTGATCTAATAGCGTTAGTTTACCATCGGTTTCTAAAACTCTTTGGATAACAAACATAACGTCAGGTCTTCCCGCATCGTACTCATCAAACACTAAAGCTACATTATTCTGAAAAGCCCATGGTAATATTCCTTCTTGAAATTCTGTTACCTGTTTACCCTCTTTTAAAACAATTGAGTCTTTTCCAATTAGATCAATTCTTGATACATGGCTGTCTAAATTAATTCTTATACAGGGCCAATTAAGCCTAGCACATACTTGCTCAATATGAGAAGATTTACCAGTGCCATGAAGTCCTTGAAGGAATACTCTCTTGTTAAATTTTAAACCCAATAATATTGCAATTGTTGTATCATCATCAAAAACATAGTTTTTATCAATAGGGGGACAATGTTCCGCTCTTTTTATAAATTGTGGAACTTCTAAATCAGTTTTAATTCCAAAAAGATCTGCCGAAGACACATTATTGACCTCATTTAAATTTTCTTTTTTTATAGATTCAATTTTGTTCATTTTTTATATCTTTCTAAAAGGTAATTATAAGCTTCAACAATCTCTCTAAATTTTTCAATACTATTCTTACTGTTACCTCTAATATCTGGATGATACTTTTTAGCCAATTCTTTGTATCTTTTTTTTATCAAGTTTAAATCTGTTTTTATATCTAAATTAAGCTTGGATAGAGACCAAAGCAATTTATTGGAGGGGCCAGATTGTTTGATGTTTGGATTTTCAAAAGAGCCCATTTCTTCTCCATTAATAGTGAAATTGTAAAATTTACCCCCTGATCCAAAGCTTTTGGTTGGCCTTCTCCAAATAGTATCGTATCTAATTTCATTCTCTATTTCGTCTGAATTCATTTTATTATGGTAATTCCAACTTTTGTTAAATTCTTTAATGTGCTCTAAACAAAACCATTGATAGTTATCTAAATTTTCATATCCCAAGGGTGCACGATAATCACCTTCTGACTCACAATTAGGAAAGTTGCAATTTTTTTTTTCTTTATTGTTTTTATTCATCTATTATGACTCTTTATGTGCCTAGAGAAGATTAAAACCCTTTTAATTGAAATTAGTCAATTTGAAATTATTAATATAATTGATAATAGTTCAAGCCACGCTGGTCACCAGGGAGTTCAGGGCTCAATAAATGAAATAACTCATATTGAAATCCAAGTTAAAAATTTTAATAATTTAAATAGATTAGATATCCACCGACAAATCTATTATAAACTAAAATCAGAAATTGAGTCAGGACTTCACTCTATTGAAATTAAAATATTAAAGAATTAATTTTACTTTATTTATTTTATTTATAGATCGTGAAATAATTTGTATTTTGAATTCTTTATAAGTTATAATTTTTCCTACTTTAGGAATTTCTTTTGCAAGGTCGTGTATTAATCCTGAAATAGTAACAAATTGATCTGGAAGTTCTATGTTCAGACTTCGATTTATTTCTCGAATGCTAGCATTTCCATTAAATAAAAAATTGTTTTCGTCAATTTTTTCTAAATAGCTTTCATCAGTATCTGTTTCATCAAAGATCTCCCCAATAATTTCTTCGATAATATCTTCTAGGGTAATGAGCCCTTGAATTTCCCCATACTCATCTACTACAAGGGCTATATGCTCACGTTGACTTTTGAAATCAATTAATTGTTTAATAGCAAGTTTATTTTGTGGAATAAATACGGGTTGAAAAGAATTTTTTTCTAAATAGCTGTTTTCGCTATTTTCATTAAACGAAGGATCTTTAAAAGCTTCTCTTATATCAATTATACCAATAAGATTATTAAAATTATTTTTGATTAATGGAATTCTTGTAAAAGTAGAATTTTTTATAATTTTTAAATTAACTTTATAGTTATCTTCTAAGTCTAGATAAAGAATTTCATTTCTATGAGTCATAAGTTCATCTACTTTTAGATTTTTTAGTTCAAGTAAATTGCTCATATACTCTGCTTCATGGTCTCCTTTTTTGGAGAGTTGTCTTTGTAATTGAACGGCACCTTCAAATTCTTCTTTTATAGTTTTGCTTTGATCCGAAGACAGATTTAGACCAATATATTTTATAATTTTCCCCGTGATATAATTAATAAGTTTAACTATGGGTTTAATGAGTTTTGTGTAAAAATAAAAAAATTTTGCCACTTTTGTGGCAAAGATCATAGGTTTATTAATTGCAAAAATTTTTGGAGTGACCTCAGAGAAAATTACGATCATTAAAGTCATAAATACTGTAGCAACTGTTACCCCATATCCACCAAACTCTGATACTAATAACTCTGTCATAAGAGCAGTAGCAAGAATATTAAATACGTTGTTAGCCAAGAGTATGCCTGTAATAAACTCATCTTTTAATTCTTTAATTTTCAAAATAAAATTTGCATTTTTGATGCCTTTTTCATTTTGTCTATGTGCTTGAAGTTTAGAAACAGCTGTCAAAGCCGTTTCAGATCCAGAGGAAATAGCAGAAAGTATAAGCAAAATCAAAATTGCTAACAATTTACAAAATATTAATAAAGTCATTAAATAATTTGAAGTAGGATTGTTTCTAAGTTTTTAAAAGTGATATTTTTAACGAAGCCACCTTTATTATCAATACAGATAAAGCTGACATTTCCATCATTTACTTTTTTATCAAATTTCATTTTATTAATTAACTCTTTCATATTGTTTTTTGAGATATATTTTGAATAGTCTGTAGGTAGGCCAAAATTTCTAATCATTTTAATTATTGGGTCGAGTGATTTTTTATAATAACCCAAATGTTGAGATATTTTTAATTCAATTATAATCCCAATTGCTATCGCTTCTCCGTGTTTTATCGAACTATTGTATGAATTTGAATTTTCTATTGCATGCCCTATAGTGTGACCAAAGTTAAGAACAGCTCTTGAGCTTCTTAAGCTAGATTTTTCTTTGAAGTCAGATACGTAACTTAATTTTGTTTTAATTGAATTTTCAATTATTAAAGAAAGAAAATTAATAATATCTTCTTGATTATATAAAATCTTATTTAATGAACCGGGTTTGATAATAGAATATTTAATAACCTCAGCAAAACCACAAGCTACCTCTCTTTTAGGCAATGTATTGATAAACTCTGGACAAATAATAACCCTTTTTGGTAAATAAAAAGAGCCGATCAAATTTTTTCCATATTCACTATTTATTCCTGTTTTGCCCCCAATTGAACTATCTACCATGGCTAAAAGAGATGTAGGTATCATGATATGATCAATTCCTCTAAGCAAAGTAGAGGCTAAAAATCCAGATAAATCTCCAATAGTACCCCCACCAAAAGAATAGATTTTACTTTTTCTTTGTATTCCCATTTTAATTATTTTCTCGATAATATTTTCATAGTTATTTAAGCTTTTAATTTTTTCATTTCCCATAAGGACGAGAGTTCTGTCTTGAAATTTTTTGGAAATTTTTTTCAACAGTCTAATGCTAATCAAAGATCTATCAATTATCAAAATATCAAGATTTGATATTTCTTTAAATAAATGTTTCTCTAATTCTCTAATGTTAGTAAGGTGAATAATATGTTTTTCGTTATTTATTTTTTTTTTAATTATCATTTTTAATTTTTTTTATAATTTCGGTAATTGTAACATTTTGATTATCAGTTGCATTAATCGTAACATCTGCAATTTTAATATAAATATCTTTTCTTTCATTAAAAAGATTTGTCATTTGTAAAGGGGTATTTTGACTTAATAATGGTCTTAAATTATTTCTAGATGCCCTTTGGATTAATACATCTATATTACAGTAAAGATATATATTAAATGATAATTTTAATTTTTCTAAATTATTAAGAATAAGTCCGCCACCTGTTGAAATAACAATTTTTTTTTTCTCTACAAGTTCATTAAATACTTGAGTTTCTACAGATCGAAAATAATCTTCGCCTTTTATAGAAAAAATATTTTTGATTTTATTTTTTTCTCTTTTTTCTATTTCTTGATCAGTATCGAAAAAAGAGTATTTTAGTTTTTCTGATAATAGTTTGCCAATAGTTGATTTGCCAGAACCTGGCATTCCTATTAGACAAATACAATTTTTATCCTTATTCATTCAATTTCTTGTCTATTAATTTGTTTTGAATATATAGTAAAAAATTCTATATAATAATTAACTATGAGAAAAATTATAATAATTTCAGCAATTTGTATCCTCATACTTATAACATTTATCGCTATTAATAATATTAAAATACCAGCTCCATCAAAACTAAATAAATACAGTATTCCAATTGAAAAATTTTTATGAAGATTTTTTTTTTTATATTTTTAAGTATTCTTGCCCCAAATATTTCAAAAGCTAATTTTGAAGAAGATATAGCCTTTCAGCTTCAAACGGTATCTCAGAATAATTTAATTACGGAAATTGAACAGCAACAAGATTTATTAAATTTAATTGAACAAATTGAATACAAAGACAATTTCTTTTACTCTTTATTTGATCCCTTAACTAATTCTGATATCTTTCCAAAATATTCAAATAGTAATGATTTTTTCTTTGAAAAAATAAAATTATTTTCAAATAAAACTTATGGTTTCCAAATTAATTCTAATTTATTTGAAAAAGCCTTATTTGAAAAATTTCAAGATCCTGAATTAAACCAAGCGTACCTTCATACTCTCTTTAGATTAAATCAAATAGAAAATTTATGTGAATATTTAGGTCGTTTAGATGCTAACCAAAAAAATTTTGATAATGTAATTGAGTTCAACATTATTTGTTTACTAAAAGATAATCAAAATCAACAAATTTCTCTTTTATTAGAAATTTACAATGATGATGATTTTAAAAAACTCAACACTATTCTTTTAATAGACTATCTTAATAAAAAAGATCTAAATGATCAATTCAATCTATCTCAATTAGGTATGATTGATTTATTTATACTTTCTATAAAAGATGATGCTAATATTTATGTAGAGAATATTTCAAATATATTTGAATTAGAGCTATACCGAAAATCTAATGAATTAAAATTATATGAGTTAAACTATCTTTTTAAAAATAGAATTATTAACAGCTCCCAATATTTATCACTTTTATCTAATTTAAAAGACAAACCCAAAGAATTATTAATGTTCAATGAAATCAACAAAGAAATCAATTATAACAACAAGCTTGCCATATTAGAAAAATATACTTCAGAAATACAATTGGATTTATATGATTTATCACGCTTAATTTATGATCAATTTAGAGAAATGCGCATAACTTCAAGAAATCTAAAATATATCAACGCCTTGATTATAATTTCTTTATACGAGAACTCTTCTTTTCTGGAAAATTTAAAAGTAATTTTGACGGAAATTTCTGAAGAAAATTTAGAAGATAATTATTTAGCTTTAGGTTTAAAAAGATATCTATCATCAAATTCCCAATCTGAACTTTATTCAGATGATAAAAATGACTTAAAAAGCCCCTTAATGAGATTTTTCTTTTTAAATGGTGATTTAAAATTTGCCAATTTAGATAAATCCTTAATTGAAGAAAATAAAGATATTCTCGTTGATCCAGTTTATTTATTTAATTTATCGGAAAACTTTAACCTAATTGAGAGCTATATTTATTATATTCAATTAAGTGAGGATTATTATTCTCTCAATGAATTTGATTTATACTTTATTAATAAATATTTAATTAATAATGAATATCTTAAAAATGAATTTATAAAGTTATTTTTCAAAGTGCACTTGTCTAATTTATGAATTTAGAATGTCATATTGATACATTTAAAGAGTTTTTATTTTCAGAAAAAAATCTTTCTCAAAATTCAATAAATAATTATTTAGTAGATTTAAATCAATTTTTAATTTTTTTTATTAATAATAAAAGTATTAACTATAATGTGGAGAAATATATTTCTAATCTGAGAAAAAAAAATATCTCTAATGCCACGATAAATAGAAAACTTTCTTCGTTAAAAAACTTTCTAAAATTTCTTCACTCTGAAAAAATAATTAAAGATATAAATTTAAATATTTTTGAGTCTTTAAATAGTTCAAAAAAAATCCCCAAAGCTATTCCTAAAAATGAAATAAATAAAATTTTTATCTCCCTAGACAACTCCAATCTAGCTAATAAAAATCTTTATCTAATTATTTTAAAGTTAATGTATCTATCGGGTTTAAGAATTTCTGAAGCATTAGCTTTAAAATGGTCTGATTTATCTAAGACTGATATGACTTTAAATATTTATGGAAAGGGATCAAAAGAAAGAAAATCATATTTGACAAGTGATTTTCTTGAGAGTCTATTTGCATTAAAAAAAAATGAAGGCTATATATTCAATTTGAAAGGAAAGAAAATTTCAGCGCGTTCTGTTAATAAATTCCTAGATAAGGCTTTTAAAGACGGTTTTATTAAATATAAAATTTCAACACATGTCTTTCGACACTCTTTTGCGACATCGATGTTAGAAAATAATGCTGATATAAGACATATTCAAAAATTTCTAGGCCACTCTAGTATCTCAACTACAGAAATTTATACTAAAGTAGCTAAATCTCTCAAAAAGAGCGTTTTAGATACTTATCATCCTTTAAAAAATAAATTATAGTCTCGAAATGTTTTATCTCGATTTTGAAGAAAAATTAGAAAAACTGGAAAGTGAAAAAAAATCTCTTCTCAAAGCATCTGAGGAAAGTGATATTGACATTTCTGTTAAAATTAAATCTATCGAGGAAAAAGAAAAAACTGAACTAGATAAGATTTATTCAAATTTATCCCCTTGGCAAATTGTAAAAGTTGCAAGACATCCTCAAAGACCTAAAACTAAGGATTATGTCCAAAATGTTTTTGATAACTTTACATCTCTCTATGGTGACCGATTATATTCTGAGGATAATGCAATAATCTCTGGAATGGCTTTTTTGGATGAAAATCCTGTATTGGTTCTTGGTACTGAAAAAGGTCATGATATGAAATCTAGAATAAAACATAATTTTGGTATGGCGAAGCCCGAGGGCTATCGAAAATCTCAAAGAATTATGAAACTAGCCTCAAAATTAAATATACCATTAATTTGTTTTATAGATACTTCCGGTGCATATCCGGGCAAAGATGCTGAAGAAAGAGGTCAAGCCGAAGCTATAGCTCAATCAATGAAAGTAGCTTTAAACTGTGAGGCTCCTTGTATTTCAGTTATTATAGGAGAAGGCGGATCGGGAGGGGCTATAGCTTTAGCGACAAGTGATAAAGTTTTAATGCTAAGTAATTCAATTTATTCTGTCATTTCTCCAGAGGGATGTTCTTCTATCTTATGGAAATCCTCTGATTATGCAGAGACAGCATCCAACTCTCTAAAAATCACTGCAAAAGACTGTTTAAATCTAAAAATTATTGATGAAATAATTGAGGAACCTATTGGAGGCGCTCATAGAAATCACGATGTGATATGTAGAGATCTTAAAAAATCTTTATTAGAAAATTTGAATGAGTTAAAAAAAATTGATTTGACCTCATTGTTGAACCAAAGAAATAATCGTTATTTAAACTATTTACCCTAAGTCAAATTTCCGTGGCATTGTTTGTATTTTTTACCTGAACCACAGGGGCAGGGGTCGTTTCTTCCAATTTTTTTTGGTGCAGAGTTATCAAAATTTTCATTGTCATTTTGTTTTGAATTTTGATTAGTAATACTCATGTTATTTAATACTAACACCATCTGTTTTTGTATTTCATATACTAAAGTATTAAAGGCAGCAAAAGAGGCTTTTCTAAATTCATTTACTGGATCTTTTCCCGCATAACCACTTAAACTCACTGACATTCTTATATTAGTAAGTTCTTGAATATGATTGTGCCAATTTTTATCTAGTATAGTTAAACTTACTTGCCTTAATATTTTTTTATAAATATCTTTATGCTCTTCATAATTTTCCTTTTTGATGTCATCAAAATTGTCAAGATAAATGGATTTATCAGTCATATTTTTATTTTGAAGAAAGGGTAGAGTGTTATGAAAATTTTTAATTTCATCTTCTTCACTTTCAAGTAAGTTAGATATAAATTCTTCTTCAGTTTCTTTTATAAAATTAAAAATATCATCATTGATTATCATTTCTCTTTTTGAATAAATAATATTTCTTTGTTTATCGATAATATTATCAAATTCTAATAGTTGTTTTCTAATATCGAAATTATGCCCTTCTACTCTTTTTTGAGCTCTTTCTATGGAGGAAGTAAGCCACTTGTGTTCAATAACTTCACCTTTTTTTAACCCTAAAGTAGAAAGCATGGACTGTAATTTTTCTGAACCAAAAATTCTCATGAGATCATCTTCAAGCGATACAAAAAAAATACTTTCTCCTGGATCTCCTTGCCTGCCAGACCTTCCTCTAAGTTGGTTATCTATTCTTCTACTTTCATGCCTTTCGGTTCCAACAATACATAATCCTCCTAAGTCGATGACTTTTTGATAGTCAGAGTCTTTAAAGTTTTTATCGATCTCAGGGTTACCTCCTAATTTAATATCAGTTCCTCTGCCAGCCATATTGGTTGCAACTGTGATTTGAAATGGTTTTCCGGCTAAAGCAATAATTTCTGCTTCATCTTGATGGTTTTTGGCATTTAAAACATTATGAGGAACTTCTGCCTTTTTTAAAATTTCAGAAATATAGTTAGATTTTTCAATAGAAGTAGTACCGATTAAAAGAGGCTGCCCTTTTTGATATTTGTCTTTAACCAAATTTAATACGGCTTCATATTTTTCTTCACTAGTTTTATAAATTTGATCATTACGATCTATTCTTATCATTTTCTTGTTTGTGGGGATTTCTATTACACTTAAACCATAAATTTCTAAAAACTCCTCTGCTTCTGTTAGAGCAGTCCCAGTCATGCCTGATATTTTTTCATATTTTTTAAAATAATTTTGAAAAGTAATGCTTGCTAAAGTAATGCTTTCAGCTTGGATTTTCACATTCTCTTTAGCTTCTAGAGACTGATGTAATCCTTCCCCAAACCTTCTTCCTTGAGCTAACCTTCCTGAAAACTCGTCAATTACTACGATTTGCCCATCTTTGACAATATAATCTTTGTCTCTTTCGTAAATGAACCTTGCTTTTAATGATTGGTTAACTATTTGGTAGGCTTCTAGATTTTCATTATCGAATAAACTATTACCTTTTAAATAATTTATTTTTTTGAGATTAAATTCTATTTTTTTAATGCCACTATCTTTTAATAGAACATTTTTTCTTTCCTCGTTGATTTCCACATCATCTAAAGATAAATCTTCAGTAATTTCATAACATAGTTTGAATAATTGAATGGGCGTTTGAACTGGACCCGAAATACCTAGGGGAGATCTAGACTCATCGATTAAAACAGAGTCAGCTTCATCTATTATTGCAACATTTAATGCATTCTGCATTTTTGGAGTATTTATAGAACGAAGGTTATCTCTTAAATAGTCAAAACAAAATTCATTGTTATTGCCGTATACAACATCATTGTTGTAACTAGAAATTTTTTCTTCAATTGTCTGATCATTTTGGATAAAGGAATTTGAAATATTTAAGTATTCATATATGGGGTTCATCCA
>Ga0213866_10000214_pt1 | contig 48193 bp, 52 predicted proteins | sample PICome_11_FD_160079 | JGI IMG/M metagenome (GOLD analysis project Ga0213866, IMG submission 160079) | Coastal seawater microbial communities near Pivers Island, North Carolina, United States - PICO284 | ecosystem: Environmental > Aquatic > Marine > Coastal | place: USA: North Carolina...
ACGAAGGAGATGTTCGACTACCTCGACAAGGGCGCCCCGCCGCAGCACCTCGCCCTGCGTCCCGAACTCACCGCGTCGATCTGCCGCGCCTACGCCGAACACCGGCCCGTGCCCCCGTGGAAGATCTGGTACGAGGGTCCGCAGTTCCGCTACGAGCAGCCCCAGGCCGGGCGCTACCGCCAGTTCACCCAGGTCGGGGTCGAGGTGCTGGGCGCCGACGACCCTCAGGCCGACATCGACGTCATCTCGCTCGGTTGGGACTTCTACCGCACGCTGGGGCTCCGCCAGGTCGAGCTCGTCATCAACAGCATGGGCGACGCGACCTGCCGGCCGGTCTACATCGCCGCCCTGACCGACTATCTGGTGACCCACAGGGACGACCTTTCGCCTCAGTCCCAGGTCACCCTCGACCGCAATCCCCTCCGGGTGCTCGACAGCAAGCGCGACGAGGACCAGGTGGTGATCGATGCCGCTCCGAGCATGGTCGACTACCTCAACGCGGAATGTGGCGAGCACTTCGCCGTCGTCCGCGAGGGCCTCGACTCGCTGGGCATTCCCTACTCGATGTCGCCGAGACTCGTCCGCGGTTTCGACTACTACACCAAGACGGTGTTCGAGTTCGTGGGCGATGCCCTCGGCGGGTCGCAGAATGCCGTCGGTGGCGGTGGCCGCTACGACCGGCTGGTGGAGGACCTCGGCGGCCCGCCCACGGCCGGTATGGGTTTTGCGCTGGGCGTCGACCGGATCCTGCTCGCCTGCGATGCCGAGGGTGTCTTCCCCGGTCCGGCCACCGCGATCGAGGTCTTCGTCGTCGACGTGACGGGTGGGGGCCACGCACTCGATGTCTGCACCCGGCTCCGTGAGGCCGGTATCGGCGCCGATCGGGCCTACGGGGGTCGCTCCATGAAGGCCCAGATGAAGGTCGCCGACCGTTCGGGGGCGCCTTTCGCGGCCATCATCGGCGAAGACGAGGTGGCGGCCGGTGAGGTGACCCTCCGCGACCTGCGCGGCGAGGCCGGACAGCGCCGGGTGGCCCTCGACGACCTCGTGCGCGACGTCCGCGCCCTCACGACCAACTGATCTCCACGACCGAAACGAAACAGGAACCAACGATGGATCTGTCCACCTCCCAACGAACCGACATGTGCGGCACGCTCACCGCCGCCGACGTCGGGCGCACCGTCACCGTGTGTGGCTGGGTCGACAAGCGCCGCGAGCACGGCGAGCATCTCGCCTTCATCGATCTGCGTGACCGCACCGGTGTGGTGCAGTGCGTGGTCAACATCTCCCACGACCTGCGCAGTGAGTACGTGGCGTCGATGACCGGCTCGGTTCGCCTGCGCCCAGACGACACGGCCAACCGCGATCTGGCCACCGGCGAGATCGAGATCGAGGTCAGCGAGATCGAGATCCTCGCCCAGGCCGAGCCGCCGCCGTTCCCGCTCGATGAGCGGACCGACGTCGACGAGACGATCCGCCTCCGTCATCGTTATGTCGACCTTCGCAAGGAGCGCATGCAGCGCAACCTGCGGACCCGCGCCGCCGTCAACAGTGCACTGCGCCGGGGTATGGAGGAGCAGGGCTTCGTCGAGGTCGAGACACCGATGCTGATCGCGTCGACGCCCGAGGGTGCGCGTGACTTCGTCGTGCCGTCGCGCAAGGAGCCCGGCTCGTTCTACGCGCTGCCGCAGAGCCCGCAGCTGTTCAAGCAGCTGTGCATGATCGGCGGGATCGATCGCTACTACCAGATCGCTCGCTGTCTGCGCGACGAGGACCTTCGGGCCGACCGGCAGTTCGAGTTCATGCAGCTCGATGCCGAGATGAGCTTCGTGGGCCAGGAGGACGTGTTCGCGGTCATCTCCCACGCCGTCGCCGAGGCGACCGAGGCCGTCACCGGCGAACGCCCCACCGAGTTTCCCCGCATCACCTGGCTCGATGCGATGGAGCGCTACGGCTCCGACAAGCCCGATGTGCGCTTCGGCATGGAGCTCGTCGAGCTCACCCCGATCTTCGAGGGCACCGAGGCCCGGGTCTTCCAGGCGCCCTGCGTGAAGGGCATCCGCATGGAGGGCGGCGTCGAGGCGTTGAGTCGCAACCAGATCGACGGTCTCGTCGAGACCTGTCAACGCTGGGGGGCGAAGGGCCTCGCCTGGATGAAGGTCGTGGCCGGCGACGACGGGCCGTCGCTCGACGCCGGCGTGGCCAAGTTCCTGTCGGCCGACGAGTCGGCGCAGGTCATCGCCGCCCTCGAGGCCGAGCCGGGCGACATGGTCTTCCTCGTCGCCGACGAGCGTCCGCTCGTTCGCCACGTGCTCGGGCTGCTCCGGCTGGAGCTCGGCAAGCCCCCGGTCAACGAAGGTGGGCTGCACTTCCTGTGGGTCGTCGACTTCCCCCTCTTCGAAGGCATCGGCGACGGGGGCAAGCCGATCCCGGCGCACCACCCGTTCACGATGCCCCACGCCGACGACGTCCATCTGCTCGACGAGGGCGGTGAGGCCCTGCTCGACGTGCGTTCGCAGGCCTACGACCTCGTGTTGAACGGTTGGGAGCTGGGCTCGGGCAGCATCCGGATCCACCGCACCGATGTCCAGAGTCGCATCTTCGAGCTGCTCGGGATCGGTCAGGAGGAGGCGCAGTCGAAGTTCGGGTTCCTCCTCGACGCCCTGCGTTTCGGTGCGCCGCCCCACGGGGGCTTCGCGTTCGGCACCGATCGCCTCACGGCGCTGCTGGTGGGGGAGACCAACATCCGCGAGGTGATCGCGTTCCCGAAGACGCAGTCGGGCGCCGACCCGTTGACCAACGCACCGTCGCCGATCGACGCGACCCATCTCGACGATCTCGGCCTGCGGGTGTTGCCACCCTCGACCTGAGTCAGACGAGCTTGAGTTCCACCACGAGAGCGTCGGCCGGCGCGCTCGGGTGGAGCTCGCGCATCACCTCGGGCGACGTGAGTTCGGTGCTCACGAGGCGCGCCTCGATGACGTCCGGTCCCTGCTCGGCCTTGATCGACCGTTCGTCGAGCGGCGAGATGGCGTAGCCGAGCCGCTCGAGCTCGTCGGCGAGCGCCGCGCCGACGGTCGCGGCCGGGTGTCCGTGAGTGAAGAAGGCGACTTCGCGGGGGTCGATCGTCCCCTTGCCCATGAGAGGGGCCAGGTCGCAGGGCATCGCGATGCCCTCGACGGCCTCGGCGAGCGAGCGGCTGCGGGGGCGATCCGGATCGATGTCGGTCATCACGGCACCCGGCGCATCCGCCTGTTCCGCCTCCGTCGCCTCCGCGGCGTCCGCCGTCTCGGCGGTGTCGGACGGGTCGCTCGACACGGTGGTCGGCGAGGTGACGGGCGACTCGGGCTCGGCGTCGGGCCATTCGGCATCCGACAGTGAATTCGGTGGCGGCGGCGGGAACTCGATGGGGGAGGGGGTCTCCTGCGGTGCTGTAGCCCGCCAGCTCCCGCCGGTGACCCGACGGCGCAGCAGGATGAAGCACGAGAGCCCGAACCACGGCCAGAAGATGTATGGAATGAGATCTCTCACGTCTTCCGTATCGGCAACGACGCCCACGGCCTGAGCACTGACCTAGGGTCCGTCGGGTGAGTGACGATCTGTTCAGCGCCGCGGCCGAGTCCCGCCTCGAGGGTCGATCGCCGCTCGCCGCCCGGCTCCGGCCCCGCACCCTCGACGAGGTGGTGGGGCAGCGGCACCTGCTGGCCCCGGGCAGGCCCCTCCGGGCGCTGATCGACAACGACCGGCTGTCGTCGGTGATCTTCTGGGGCCCTCCGGGCACCGGGAAGACGAGCCTCGCCCGGCTCGTGGCCACGACCACCGAGAAGGTCTTCGAGGAACTGTCGGCGGTGACGGCCTCGGTGAAGGACGTGCGCGAGGTCATCGCCAAGGCCCGTCAGCGACTCGGGGAGCGGGGCCAGGGCACGATCCTCTTCCTCGACGAGGTCCACCGCTTCAACAAGGCCCAGCAGGACACCCTGCTCCCGGCGGTCGAGGAGGGCCTCATCGTGCTCATCGGAGCGACGACGGAGAACCCGCACTTCGAGGTCAACCCGCCGCTGATGTCCCGCTCGACGCTCTTCCGTCTCCAGGCCCTGGGTGAGGACGACGTCGCCGAGCTGATCCGGCGCGGACTCGAGATCGAGGGCGCGAGCGCCGACGACGAGGCGGTCGACCATCTCGCCGCCCGCAGCGGCGGCGACGGCCGCCACGCCCTGACCGGCACCGAGGTGGCGGTGGCCCTCGCGTCGGAACGCGGTCGGCCGCTCCACGTCACGTTGCCGGACGCCGAGGGTGCGGTCGACGCGAAGGCGGTTCGCTACGGGCGAGACGGGCACTACGACGTGATCTCGGCGTTCATCAAGAGCATCCGGGGCAGCGATGCGGATGCCGGGCTGTATTGGCTCGCCCGCATGCTCGAGGCCGGGGAGGACGCCCGTTTCATCGCCCGCCGGCTGGTGATCCTGGCGTCGGAGGACGTGGGCATGGCCGATCCGCAGGCACTGCTGGTCGCCAACGCCGCGGCCCAGGCCGTCGAGTTCGTGGGCCTTCCGGAAGCGCAGCTCAACCTCGCCCAGGCGGTGGTCCATCTCGCCACGGCCCCGAAGTCGAACCGCGTGACGAAGGGGATCTTCGCGGCGCGTGAAGCCGCCCGGGCCGCCGGCACCGGGGAGGTACCGGCGCACCTGCGCGATGCCCACTACCAGGGCGCAGCCAGTCTCGGCCACGGCAAGGGCTATCGACTCCCGCACAACGAACCCGACGGGTGGGCGGAGCAGCAGTATCTGCCCGACGAACTCGTGGGTTCGGTCTTCTACGACCCGTCGCCCCACGGCCGCGAAGGCGATCTCGGAGCGCAGTGGCCGGGTCGTCGCTGAGCATCCCCCCGCCGTTCACGCTCGCCGGGTTCACTGGTGCCATGTCCGCCGCCGACCTCGCTGCCGTGATCGTCTCGGTCGTGTGCCTCGCCATCGTGGTGGTGATGGTGCTCGCCGTGCAGGCCCTCGTGCGCACCCTGCGCGAGCTCCGGTCCACCGTCGACGACCTGCGGGGCGCCACGCTGCCGATGGTCCACGATCTCCACTCGACGGTTGCCAAGGCCGGCGACGAGCTCGAACGGGTCGACGCCGTACTCGACAAGGCCGAACGCATCTCGACCACCGCCGACGTGGCGTCGCGGCTCGCCTACCGGGCCGTCGCCCCGCCGCTGATCAAGACGGCGTCGATCGTGGCCGGCGCCGGGCGGGCGACGTGGCGGCTCCGCGGTGGCCGCTCGGGTCGGCGGGCGATCGAGGTCGGAGGGCGAGTGCGATGAAGCGGATCTTCTGGTCGAGCGTCGGCTATGCCGCGGGCATCAGCACCTCGGTCTATGTGCAGCGGCGGGTCCGGCGGGCCGTCGAGTACTACACCCCCGAGCAGGTTCGTCAGGACGTCTCGGTCAGAGGGCGCCAGGTGGCCGACAAGGCTCGCGACGTCGCCCTCGACCTGCGCGAGGCCGCAGCCGAAGGTGTCGACACCATGCGGGCCCGTGAGGCCGAGCTCCGCCGGGAGTTCTCGCCCGAAGGGCCGGGCCGCACGAACCCCCACCAGCACCGTCCGACCCGGCTCCGTCGCTGACCGGGCCCGCCCCGGGCGGGCGTATCTCGTCTGAGAAGCCGGGGCGGCGACGGTAGAGTGCTCAACTCATGAAGGCCAACGAAGTCCGCAAAGCGTTCACCGACTTCTTCGTGGAACGCGGCCACGCCCACCAGCCCTCCGCGAGCCTCATTCCCCACGACCCCACGCTGCTCTTCACCGTCGCGGGAATGGTGCCCTTCAAGACCTACTTCACCGGTGAGGAGAAGGCCCCGTCGGATCGGGTCGTCTCGATCCAGAAGTGCGTCCGGGCCGGCGGCAAGCACAACGACCTCGACGAGATCGGCCGCACGAAGCGCCATCTGACCTTCTTCGAGATGATGGGCAACTTCAGCTTCGGCGACTATTTCAAGTCCGATGCCTGCAAGTGGGCCTGGGAGTTCGTGACCGACACGCTCGGGCTCGATCCCGAGCGGCTCTGGGTGACCGTGCACCTGACCGACGACGAGGCGGCGGCGATCTGGGAGCACGAGGTCGGCGTGCCCGCCGAGCGCATCCAGCGGCTCGACGAGGACAACTACTGGAAGATGGGCGACACCGGCCCCTGCGGTCCGTGTTCCGAGATCTTCTGGGACAAGGGGCCCGAGTTCGGCGACGGCGGTGGCCCCGAGCACGGCGACGAGGACCGGTTCATCGAGATCTGGAACCTCGTGTTCATGCAGTTCGACCAGGCCGACGACGGCACCAAGACGCCGTTGCCGAAGCCGTCGATCGACACGGGTATGGGCCTCGAGCGCACGGTGTCGGTGCTGCAGGGCGTCGACTCCGTGTGGGACACCGACGAACTGCGAGCCCTGCAGGGCGCGGCGGCCGAACTGACCGGCGTCGACCCCGACACCGCGCCGGCCGAACAGGTCGTGTCGCTGCGGATCCTCGCCGACCACGCCCGCAGCACATCGATGCTGGTCAGCGATGGTGTTTTCCCGTCCAACGAGGCCCGCGGCTATGTGCTCCGGCGCATCCTGCGTCGCGCCGTACGCCATGCGTACCTGCTCGGCGTCGAGACCCCGGTGATGGGCGGCATGGTCGACGCGTTCGTCGAGATCATGGGCGCCGACTATCCCGACCTCGTCGAGAACCACACCTTCATCCGCGACGTGATCGACCGGGAAGAGGTGCGGTTCCGCGAGACCCTGCGCACCGGCCAGGCGATCCTCGACGAGAAGCTCGATGCGCTGGGTGACGGCGAGCCGCTGCCCGGTGACACGGCCTTCCTGCTGCACGACACCTACGGCTTCCCGCTGGAGGTCACCCAGGAGATCACCGCCGAGCGGGGTGTGGCCGTCGACGTCGACGGTTTCCGGGCCGCGATGGCCGACCAGCAGAAGCGGGCCAAGGACGCCCGCAAGGTCGCGTCGGCGGCAGACACCGGGAGCCTCGCCGCGATCGCGGAGACCAACGGCGAGACCGTCTTCACCGGCCGCGACGAGGTCACGAGCGAGGCGACGGTCCTCTTCCACGACGGCAAGGTCGTCGTCCTCGACCGCACCCCCTTCTACGCCGAGTCGGGTGGTCAGATCGGCGACACCGGCACGATCCGCACCGACACCGGCGAGGTCACCGTCGTCGACACCCGCTATGGGGTGCCCGGCGTGGTCGTGCACGAGATCGGCGAGAGCCACGGTGAGGTCCTCGTCGGCCAGACGGCGACGGCCGAGATCGACAACGAGCGGCGGGCGGCGATCCGTCGCAACCACACGGCCACCCACCTCCTGCACTGGGCGCTGCGCGAAGTCGTGGGCGACCATGTCAAGCAGCAGGGTTCGTGGGTCGGCCCCGATCGCCTGCGGTTCGACTTCTCCCACTACGAGGCCGTCACTCCCGAGCAGATCGCCGAGGTCGAGGATCTCGTCAACGCCGAGGTGATCAGCAACCCGTCGTGTCGCCACTTCGAGACCACCATGGACGAGGCCCAGAAGCTGGGCGCCATCGCCTTCTTCGGCGACAAGTACGGCGACGTCGTGCGGGTGCTCGAAGCCGGGCCGCACTCGACCGAGCTGTGTGGCGGCACTCACGTGCGCGCCCTCGGCGACATCGGTGCCCTGCGGGTGGTGTCGGAGGGGTCGATCGGCAGCAACATCCGCCGGATCGAAGCGGTGACGGGTATGGCCACCATCGAGCTGATGCGCAGCATCGATGCCACCGCCGGCGCGGCAGCCCGCAGTCTGAGTGTGCAACCCGACGAGCTGGCCGAGGGCATCGAGCGCCTCCAGGCCGAGGCCAAGGCGCTGCGCAACGAGGTCGCCAAGCTCAAGCAGCAGATGGCCGTCGGTCAGGCTCCGGCCCTTGCCGGCCAGGCGATCGACGGCGTGGTCGTGGCTCGCGTCGACGGTGTCGACCGCAACGGACTGCGCGATCTCGCAGTGTCGGTGCGCGACCAGGACGGGGTCGACGCGGTCGTGCTGGGTGCGGAGCTCGATGGCGGTGGCGTGGCCCTCGCCGCCGCGGTGACTCCCGAGAGCACCCACAACGCCGGCGCGTTGATCGACGACGCGAAGAAGACCATCGGTGGCGGCGGCAAGCCGGCCGACGACATCTCCGTCGCCGGCGGCAAGGACGCGGCCGCGCTCGACGACGCGCTCGACCAGGCCCGCGCCGCGGCCGGTATCGGCTGACGTGCGGGCCCTGGGCCTCGATCTGGGGAGCAAGCGCATCGGCGTCGCCGTGAGCGACAGCGACGGCACGCTGGCCATGCCGATCGAGGTGCTGAAGCGGTCGGGCGATCGCGCCCGCGAACACCGCGAGATCGCCGATCTCGTCGTCGAGTGGGAAGCCGAGATCGTGGTGGTCGGGCTCCCCTACAACATGGACGGCTCGGTCGGTCCGCAGGCGAAGAAGTACCTCGCGGAAACAAAGGTGCTGGGCGACACCCTTGACGTGCCGGTTGTTCCCTACGATGAACGGCTGACCACCGTCACCGCGGAGCGATCCCTCATGGAACAGCAGATGAAGGCCGATGCCCGGCGACGCGTGGTCGACAAGGTCGCGGCTGCCGTCATGCTCCAGAGCTGGCTCGACGGGGGGATGCCCGGTGGCTGACCCGCGCAAGCCCCGGCGGAGCATCGCCGCCTTCCTCACCGGTCAGGCCGACGAGGAGATCCCCGAGGCGGCCAAGCCGCCGCCCGTGGCGCCGAGCGCCACGAACGTCCCGCTGATCCCGGCCGACGAGCCGCGCCGACCCGCGACCCGGGTGGTGCGACCCGCCCAGGCGGCGCCCCGCACGCCGCCACCCATCGCGGTGGGCCCCGACGGCGAAGAGGTGCCCATCGTCGCACTGCCCGACTACGCTGCCCCTCCGGGTGTGGTGGTCTCGGCCGGTTTCGACGCCAACGGCACCGAATACGTCTTCGAGGACGATCCCGGCGCCACCCCGCTGGTCGATCCCCGCTACGACGCCGAGGACCGCAACTGGGTCCGCTACCGCACCAGTTGGGGCGGGTTCCTCCGCATCATCGGTCTCGTCGTGGTCGTGCTCTTCCTCGTCGTCACCGCTCGGAGTCGCGTCTACAGCTGGATCGACGACCAGATCGACTCGGGTGGCGACCTCGGCGAGGAGGTCGCCTTCACCATTCCGACCGGCGCGGCCGTCAACGACGTCGCAACCGATCTGGCCGAGGCCGGCATCATCAACAACGCCACGGTCTTCCGCTACTGGTTGCGATGCGACGTGCCCAACGGTGGCGAGATCACGATCACCGGCTTCCTGGGTTGCGACACCGAGGTGCAGTTCCAGGCCGGCGACTACACGCTGTTCGAGAACATGACCTACCAACAGGTCGTCGACACCTTCGCCGAGGGTCCGTACGTCCCCGAGATCTTCACGATCCGGATTCCGGAGGGACTCACCTTCACCCAGCTGTTCGATCGCCTGCTCGAGGAGAACGACCTCTTCGACGAAGAGGAGCTGCGGGCCGCGTTCGCGAACCCCGATCTCTTCTCGAAATACCTGCGTCCGGCGAACGCGCCCTTCTTTCCCCACGAAGGACTCGACTTCCCCGCCTTCTACGACGTCCCGGAGCAGGACATCACCGACGAGGCGAAGTTCGTCGGCCGCCTCACCAACGAGATGGACATCCGTATCGATCGGCTGGTCGACGAGTTCGGACTGCCGCCCGAGGCCGAGGAGCTCGGACTCGACATCTACGACATCGTGACCATCGCCTCGCTGATCGAGGAGGAGGCGAAGGTCCCCGAGGATCGGCCCAAGATCAGCCGCGTGATCTGGAACCGCCTGCTGGCCGGCGAACGGCTCGGCGTCGATGCGTCGGTCTGCTTCGGCGCCCAGGTGTCGTGTCAGGACCTCACCCGGTCGCAACTCGACGACACCAGCAACCCGTGGAACACGCGAGCCAATCCAGGGCTGCCGCTCACCCCGATCGCGTCGCCGGGTGAGGCCAGCCTCGAGGCGGCGATCAACCCGGAAGCGGGCGACTGGTTCTTCTACGTCCTCACCGACGAGGACGGGAGTCACTCGTTCGCGGTCACCAGCGCCGAGCACGCGGCCAATGTCGCGATCTGTGTCGAGAAGGACCTCGGCTGCGGATGATCAGCGGCCACACCAACGTCGCCGCCGTCATCGGTGATCCGGTCCGTCACTCGCTCTCACCGACGCTGCACAACGCGGCCTTCGCGGCCTCCGGTCTCGACTGGGTCTATGTCGCCTTCCCGGTGCCGGCCGGCGATGCCGTCGCCGCGGTCGCGGCGCTGCGCACCCTGCGCCTCGGGGGAATGTCGGTGACCATGCCCCACAAGTCCGCGGTCGTCGCTGCGGTCGACGAATGTTCGACGGCGGTCGAAGCGCTGGGCGCGGCGAACTGTCTCGTGCCGCTCGCCGATGGGCGGATCCGGGCCGAGAACACCGATGGCGAGGGCTTTCTCGCCGGCCTTCGGACCGATGCCGATCTCGACGTGGCGGGCCGTCATGTCGCCGTGCTCGGTGCCGGCGGCGCGGCCCGGGACGTGGTGCAGGCTTGCGCGGCGGCCGGTGCCGCCGGCGTCACCGTGGTGAACCGCTCCGCCGACCGAGCCGTCGCAGCCGCCGGGTTGGCCGGCGCAGTGGGTCGGGTCGGCGAGCCATCCGACGTGGCCACCGCCGACCTCGTCGTCAATGCCACGTCGGTGGGTATGGGGGCCGACCCGTCGATGCCCTGCGACCCGGCGCTGCTCCACGGCGGTCAGGTCATCGTCGACCTGATCTACGAACCGCGCGAGACGCCGTGGCTCGCCGCCGCCCGCGCGGCCGGCATCGAGGCCCACAACGGGCTGTCGATGTTGATCGGGCAGGCGGCCGTCGCGTTCCGGCTCTGGACCGGGGTCGAGGCCCCCGTCCAGGCCATGCGCGAGGCCGCCGAGAACAAATCCGCATAGTCCTCACTTCCCGCGGGGGACGTGCCGATGGTCAGGTGTTCGCACGACTTCGGAGGTCACCGTGGCGCTTTCGGGCACACTCGACACCTTTGCCCTACCCGACGTACTTCGACTCCTCGCGTCCACCGCGAAGAGCGGCCGGCTCCGTATCACGGGTGACCGTGGATCCGGCAGTGTCTGGGTCGACGGGGGAGAGGTCGTGGCGACGGAGCTCGCCTCCGCCGTCACCCAGGAACCCAGCAACGAAGAGGTCGTGTTCGGTCTCCTGCGGTTCACCGCCGGGTCGTTCACGTTCGAAGCCGACGCCCAGGCCCCCCACGCCGGCCCGCCGGCCGCGATGGAACCGGTGCTCGGTGCAGCCGAGAACATGCTCGTCGAGTGGCGGGCGATCGAAGAGGTCATTCCCTCGCTCGACGTGTGGGTCGGCCTGTGCCCCGCACTCGAAGGACCCGACGTGATGGTCGACCAGCATCGCTGGAGCGGTATCGCGGCGATCGGTTCGGGTTCTCAGGTGGGTGCGGTCGCCGAAGCGCTGCAGCTCAACGAGATCGATTCGTGCCGGTTGGTCAAGGAACTGCTCGAGCTCGGGCTCGTCGACTTCCTCGACGAGCCCGTCGGCGCTCCGGAACCGACCAGCTTCGAGCCCGAGCCCGTCGAGGAGTCGATCGACGACTTCACGGCGGTCGCCGACGCGGAACCCACGGTCTTCGAGGACGCCACCCCCGGTGAGCCCGAGGCCCTGCTGCACGAGCTCGACGCCCTCGACGACGCCCCGAGCTTCGGCGACGACGTCCCGGTTCTCGCCGACGAGTTCGACGAGGCCGAGGCCGACGACGAGCCCCGGCACGAGGTCGAGCCGAGCCTCGCCGCACTGTCGTCCACTCAGGACTCGGTCGACCCGCTGCTCTCCGGCGGCGACCCGCTCGACGATCTCCGTGACTCGTTCGAGGACGACGCCGCGTCGGAGGACATCTTCGCCGGTGCCCCGGCTCCCGTCGACGGTGACGACGAGCTCGATCCGGCCGAGATGGCCCGCCAACTCGCCAACCTGAGCCCGAAGGCCGCCAAGGCCGTCGCTGCCGCCGCCAAGGCCACGACCGATGCCGAACGCGACGCTGCGCTCGCCGCCGTGGAGGCCGAGGACGACAGCGTCAACCGTGGACTTCTGCTGAAGTTCCTGGGTTCCGTCGACAGCTGAGTCCCGGACCCTAGGGTCCTCTCTCCATGGACCTCCTGGTCATCCTCCTCGCCATCCCCCTGGGGTTGGTGGTCGGCGGGTTCGCGACGATGCTCGTCGACCGGATCCCCGACAAGACGCCGATCACGGCCTCGTCGCGGTGCCCGTTCTGCGAGCACCCGCTGGGATTCGCCGACACGATCCCGGTCCTGTCGTGGCTGCGGTTGAAGGGTCGCTGTCGGCACTGTGGTGACCCGATCACGCCGGCGTATCCCGTCGTGGAGCTCGTCACCATGGGTCTGTGGGTCGGCGCCGCCGCGAACTGGGGCTGGGACTGGCGTCTCCTGCCCCCGCTGGTGCTGGTGACGGCAGCCGTTGCGCTGTCGACCATCGACATGTACGTCTACCGGCTGCCCGATCGGCTCGTCTTCCCGTCGCTCGGGCTCTCGCTCGCGTTGATCGTGGTGGCCGGCTTCGCCATCGACCTCCCGTCGGCGATCGTGAAGGCCCTCGCCGGCATGGCGCTCTACGGCGGCTTCCTCCTCCTCATGCACCTGATCTCGCCGCGGGGCATGGGGTTCGGCGACGTGAAGCTCGCCCTGCTCCTCGGGTTGCACCTCGGCTGGGCTGCGGGTTCGGTCTGGATCGAATGGGCGGCGGTGTTCCAGCTCGTCTTCTACGCCCTGCTGCTGTCGTGCCTGCTGGGCGGGGTCGGCGGCATCCTCATCGCGATCCTGCGCCGGCGGTTCTCCCGCGATCTCCTGCCCGACCCCGAGGCGGAGGACGGGCAGCCGACGCGGCTGCTGTCCCAGTCGATGCCGTTCGGTCCGGCCCTGGCTGCGGGAACCGTCGCCGTCGTGTTCTTCGCCGACCTGATCCTCTGACCCGTCAGATCTCGAGGTCGAACAGGGCCTTGAACCGCTCGGCGAACTCGTCGTCCGACGCCACCCGACCGAGGTCGACGTACTCCTCGTCGGAGATCGCAGCGCGTCCTGCGAAGAGCTTGTGGGCATCGGGGCCGACCGGGTATCGCAGCACCGGTTCGTTGGTCGTGATCGATTCGGAGATCGTGTCGGCCACGAGTTCGGGCGGAGAGGGGTTTGCGAGAAGGCCCGTGAACATCCGGGTCGCTCGTTCGTAGACGGCGGCGTAGGGGCTGTCGGCTCGCCCGCTGTCGTCGCCCTTGAAGAAGATCGGCGTGAGGATCACGCCCGGTTCGATGATCACGACGCGGATGCCGAACTGGGCCACCTCCTGGGCCAACGCCTCGCTGGCGCCCTCGAGCGCGTGCTTCGATGCGGCGTAGGGAGCCTGCGGCGCGACCGGCATACGTCCGGCGACGGAGGTCACGTTGACGATCGTCCCCGCTCGCCGCTCCCGCATCCCGGGAAGCACGAGTCGGCACAGCCGCATCGGCGCGATCACGTTGGTGGAGAGCATCTCGAGCCACTCGTCGTCGGAGGCGTCCTCGACCGCAGTCAGACCGCCGATCCCGGCATTGTTGACGAGCACGTCGATCGGTCCGTTGTCGGCGACCACCCGCTCGCAGGCGGCGGGGTCGTTGACATCGAGGGCCACCACGTCGATCGAGAGCCCCTCCGCCTCGCGGGCCTCCACGAGCGGTGCGCCGGCGTCGGGGTTGCGCATCGTCGCCACCACCCGGTGTCCGTCGCGAGCGAGACGCATTGCCGTCGCCTGTCCGATACCCGTGCTGGTTCCCGTGACGAATGCGACCGACATCTGCTGACTCCCCCTGCTGACGATGGAGGTGAGCCTCGCCGGGCGGGACCGCCGGCGCAAGGGCTCGCCGGAATCCATCCCGACGGGGGAGCGGCGCGCCGGTAGCCTGCTCGGCATGTCCTCGCGCTCCGTCGTGCTCGTCGGCCCCATGGGGTCGGGCAAGTCCACGGTCGGTCGCGCCCTCGCGGCGCGCGTGGGCCTGGACCATGTCGACACCGACGATCTCGTGGTCGCGGCCGCCGGCTGCCCGATCACCGAGATCTTCGCCCGCGACGGCGAGCGGCGCTTCCGCGAACTCGAGACCGAGGCGCTGGTCTCGGCGCTGACCACGCCCTCGGTGGTGTCCACCGGCGGTGGCATCGTCGTCGACGACCTGAACCGCACGCATCTCCGAACGGCCGATGCCTTCGTGGTGTGGCTCGACGGTTCGCTCGACGCTCTGGCGGCCCGGGTCGGGTCGGGACGGGGGCGCCCGCTGCTGGAGGGCGACGTGCGCGGTGCGCTCAAGGAGAAGATCGCCGAACGCGGGCCGGGCTATCTCGAGGTCGCCGATGTGCGGGTCGACACGACCCACATGCGCCATGTCGACTGCGTCGACGCGATCGTCGCGGCGATGGAAGGAGCGACCGCGTGAGCATCGTCGTACCGGTCGAACTCGCCGAGCGCGGCTACCCGGTCCATGTCGGCGCCGGGGTGCGTGAGTTGTTGCCCGAGGTGATCCCGGAGGGGGCCAAGCGGGTGGCGATGATCACCCAGGCCGGCATTCCCTGGGAACTCGACCCGGGCGTCGATCACGAGGTGATCGTCGTACCCGACGGCGAGGAAGCCAAGTCGCTCACGGTCGTCGAACAGATCTGCCGCCGCATGACCACGGCCGGGTTCACCCGGGCCGACGCGATCGTCGGCGTCGGTGGGGGTGTCGTCACCGACCTCGCCGGGTTCGCAGCCGCCGTCTACCACCGCGGCATCCGCTTCGTCAGCGTGTCCACGACCCTGCTCGGTCAGGTCGACGCCGCCATCGGCGGCAAGACCGGTGTGAACCTTCCCGAGGGCAAGAACCTGGTCGGTGCGTTCTGGCAACCGTCCGCCGTGCTGTGCGACACCGACATGTTGGCCACCCTGCCACCGAGGGAGTTCCGCAGCGGGGTCGGTGAGGTCGCCAAGTACCACTTCCTCGGAGGCGGGCGTCTCGACGAGCTCGAACTCGACGAACGGGTGGCCGCCTGCGTGCGTATCAAAGCCGAAGTGGTGGCCGCCGACGAGCGGGAGGGGGGTCGCCGCGCGATCCTCAACTACGGCCACACCCTCGCCCATGCCATCGAGACCGCGGGCGGCTACGACCTCCGCCACGGCGAAGCCGTCGCCGTCGGTATCGCCTACGCCGGCGAGGTCGCCCTGCGGCTGGGCCGGATCGACGAGAACCGAATGGCCGAGCACCGCCGTGTGTTGTCGGCCTACGACCTGCCCCACTCGCTGCCACCCGGACTCGACCCCGAGCAGCTACTCGACCTTTTCCAGCGCGACAAGAAGGCGATCGACGGCATCACCTTCGTCCTCGACGGCGACCGCGGCGTGGAAACCGTCGTGGGCGTCGATCGCACCGTGCTCGCCGACGCCATGGAGGCCATCCGATGAGTCGCCCGACCGTCCTGCTGTTGCACGGACCCAACCTGAACCTCCTCGGTTCGCGCGAGCCGGACGTCTACGGCACGGCCACGCTCGACGACCATGTGGCGACCGCCACTGCGGCGGCCGATGCCCACGGGCTCGACGTCGTCGCCCTGCAGTCCAACCACGAGGGAGTGTTGATCGACGCGATCCACGAGGCCCGCACCGGCCACGCGGGGATCATCGTCAACCCCGGCGCGTTCACCCACTCGTCGTGGGCCATCCACGACGCACTCGCCGCTTTCGACGGTCCGGTCATAGAGCTGCATCTGTCCAACCCCGACGCCCGCGAGCCGTGGCGGCGCACGTCGGTCGTGAGCCCGGTCGCCCACGGGTCGATCGCCGGGTTCGGCGGCCACGGCTACCGCCTCGCGGTCGACGCGATGGCCGCCCTGCTGGCGTGAGCTCGCTTCCCCCGCTGCGCGTCACCGGCCGGCTCGACCGGGTCCGGGAGGCGATGGCCGAGGCCGGCGCCGACGCGTTCGCGGTCACCAATCTCACCAACGTCCGGTGGTGTACCGGGTTCACCGGCTCGTTCGGTGCCCTGGTCGTCGGGCCCGACACCGCCACGCTGATCACCGACAGCCGCTACGCGACCCAGGCGCCACAGCAGATCAACGACGGTGGTGCGCCCGTCGACGTGGTCGTGAGTGCCGATCTGGTCGCCGAGGGGCGCCGAGCCCTCGCCGATGCCGGCCGGGTCGCCCTCGAGGCCGACGACATCAGCTGGGCCGACCAGCAGCGCTGGGCCGACGCCGTCGATGCCGAACTGGTCGCGACCCACGCGCTGATCACCGAACTGCGCAGTGTGAAGGACGACGCCGAACTCGCCCGGATGGCGCAGGCCGCGGCGATCGTCGACGACGTGTTGGCCGAGGCGCAGACGATGCTCGTGGCCGGCACGACCGAACGACAGCTCGCCCACGCACTCGAAGACGGCATGCGCGGCCGGGGGGCCTCGGGGCCCGCCTACGAGACCATCGTGGCGAGTGGACCCAACGCCGCGCTTCCCCACGCCCGACCCGGCGACCGAGCGTTCGTCGACGGAGACCTGGTGGTGATCGACGCTGGCTCGGTCGTCGATGCCTACCGCAGCGACATGACGCGAACCTTCGTGATCGGCGCAGCCGACGACACCGCCCGGAAGATCCACGATCTCGTCACCCGGGCCCAGGCCGAAGGCGTGGCCACGGTCCGCGCCGGCGTCGAGGTGGGTGCCGTCGACAAGGCCTGCCGTGACCTCATCACCGACGAGGGCTTCGGCCCCGAGTTCGGGCACGGCACCGGCCACGGCGTCGGCCTCGACATCCACGAGCTTCCCTCGGTGCGTCGAGGCAACACCGCTATCCTCCAGCCCGGCCAGGTCATCACCGTCGAACCCGGGATCTACCTTCCCGGCATCGGTGGTGTCCGGGTCGAAGACATGGTGGTCGTCACCGACGATGGCTGCCGCCCGCTGACGCAGTCCCCGAAGATTTCGCTGTAGGAGCCGAGGAGTTCGCCATGCCGACCATCACCACCAACGACCTGAAGAACGGCATGACGCTCGAACTCGACGACGGCCTGTTCCAGATCGTCGACTTCCAGCACGTGAAGCCGGGCAAGGGGCACGCCTTCGTGCGCACCAGCCTCCGCAACGTGCGGGCGGGCGGCACCGTCGAGCGCACGTTCCGGGCCGGCGAGAAGGTCGAGCGGGCCACGATCGACAAGCGCGAGATGAACTTCCTCTACAAGGACGGCGACGACTACGTCTTCATGGACAACGAGACGTACGAGCAGATCAACGTCACGCCCGAGGCGCTCGGCGACACCGGCAACTACATCGTCGACGGGTCGACCGCGATCCTGCTGATGTTCGGGTCCGAGATCGTCGGTACCGACATGGCTGCGGCGGTCGAGTTGAACATCGCCCACACCGAGCCCGGACTACAGGGTGACCGTTCGTCGGGCGGCACCAAGCCGGCCACGCTCGAGACCGGCCTGGTCATCCAGGTGCCGCTCTTCATCGAGACCGGGGAGCGGGTCAAGATCGACACGCGCACCGGGGAATACCTCAGTCGGGCGTGAACGCCTTCGGCGGTCGCCGCGAAGCGAGAGAAGAGGCGCTCTCGTTCCTCTACGAGACCGAGCTCACGGGAGACCCCATCGATGAATCGCTGGCGGCTCGCACGATCCCGTTGGAGGACTACGCGGTCGAGTTGATCCGGGGGATCGACACCGATCGCGACGATCTCGACGAGATCGTCGGGCGCAATCTGAAGGGCTGGACGATCCGTCGGATGGCGATCGTCGACCGGGTCATCGCCCGGATGGCGACGTGGGAACTCCGGTCGAGGCCGGATGTGCCCACCGGTGCGGTGCTCAGCGAGGCCGTCGAGTTGGCGACCCAGTACTGCGGCGAGGAGTCGCCCAGGTTCCTCAACGGGGTGCTCCGATCGGTGGCCAACGAACTGCGACCCGAAGAGGCGTGAGCGCCGCGCCGGTCGTCCTCGAGGTCCCCGACCTTCGTGGCGACGGGTTCGTCCTTCGACCGTGGCGAGCCGACGATGCGCCATCGCTCTCACGTGCGTGGCACGACCCGGCGATCATCGCCGGATCGACACCCCCTCCTGACCGAAGCGAGGCCGCGGCGGCTCGTTGGATCGAGGGATGGGAGGAGCGTCGGCTCCGTGGGTTGGCCCTCGACCTCGTCGTGGCCGAGCCCGCCGGCGGCGATGTTCTCGGCGAGGTCGGCCTCTGGTCCTTCGCCACGACGCCCCATCCGGTTGCCTCGATCGGCTGGTGGATTCACGAGGGGCACCGTGGCAGGGGGCTCGCCGCGGCCGCGGTCCGAGCGGTCGCTCACTGGGTGGTCGCCGAGACGGTGTTGGCAAGCGTGCAGGCAGAGATTCAGGCGGACAACACCGCGTCGCTGGCCGTCGCACAGCGAGCGGGCTTTCACCTCGTCTCTGACGGCAACCCCCAGATCTGGTTGCAGGATCGCGCTCCTGAGGAGCCCGAGCTGATGAACGCGACGTAGAACCTCCCCGCACTTGAGGTCGAAGCCGGCGCTGTATCCGGTCTTCATCGATCGCCGGGACCATCCCCTCCTCTGATCACCGAGCACGTCTCTTCGTGTCGAAGTCTGCGGCCACGTATTGCGACGTGCGACACGATGAGGAGCACAGTGTTGTCGCTTGTCGCAATACGTGGCCGGCGATGGAGCTCGGATCCGGCAAGGACCCGGAGCCCTCCCGAGATCCGCGCGAAATCCACAGGAAACCGCGCGGGGGTCCGGCCCGCGCGTCTGTTACGTTTCGATCTCGACCGTGAAATGAGTCCAGAGAGGCTCATACGGACGAGAGAAGGACAACGTGGCAGAGCGAGAACGTCGCCTGGCTGCGCCGCCCAGTGGCGGCGAGTTCCGGGCCCGGACCCGGGTGATGACATCGGACGATGTGACCCGAGCGGTTCGCCGGATGGCCCACGAGATCCTCGAGCGCAACCATGGTGCGGCCGACCTGATGGTGATCGGCATGCAGACCGGCGGGGTCGCGCTCGCCCAGCGGCTCGTCGACGACATCCGTGAGATCGAGGGGAGCGACGTTCCCGTCGGCAGCCTCGACGCCACGATGCATCGCGACGACTTCGGACTGCGGCCGGTGATGCCCGAGGCCGCGACCGAGATCCCGGGCGATCCGACCGGCAAGGTCATCGTGCTGGTCGACGACGTGCTCTACACGGGTCGCACGGTGCGGGCCGCGCTCGACGCGATCCACAGCTACGGCCGCCCCCAGGCCATCCAACTCGCCGTGATGGTCGACCGCGGGCATCGCGAACTCCCGATCCGCCCGGACTTCGTGGGCAAGAACCTGCCGACCCGCCGCGACGAACTCGTCGACGTGCACGACGACGGCGTGGACCTCGGAGACGTCACGTGAGCGGGATGCAGCATCTCCTCTCGATGGCCGACCTCGACCGCGACGACATCGAGCAACTCCTGAACCTGACGGACTCGTTCACCGAGGTGAGCGCCCGCCAGATTCCCAAGGTTCCGGCCCTGCGGGGCAAGACGATCGCCTGGCTCTTCTACGAGGACTCCACCCGCACGCGTCTGTCGTTCGAGACGGCGGCCAAGCGCCTCTCCGCCGACAGCATGAACTTCAGCGTGGCGTCGTCATCGGTGAAGAAGGGCGAGTCTCTGCGCGACACGGTGGAGACGATCTCCGCGATGGGGGTCGACGGCATCGTCGTGCGGCACCGGGGTGCCGGCGCCCCCCAACGGATCACCCAGTGGACCGATGCCTGCGTCGTCAACGCCGGCGACGGCTGGCACCAGCACCCGACCCAGGCGCTGCTCGATCTCTATACCGCCACACAACACCTCGGCGATCTCGAGGGGCGCAAGATCGCGATCGTCGGCGACATCAAGCACTCGCGGGTGGCGCGTTCCAACGCGATCGGCTTCGCCACCATGGGCGCCGACGTCACCTTCGTGGCGCCGAGAACGCTGCTGCCGCCCAACCTCGAGGGCTGGCCGGTGACGGTCACCCACGACCTCGACGAGGTCATCGGCGAGGTCGACATCTGCTACCTCCTGCGCATGCAGCTCGAGCGCCAGGAGCAGTCGGTGGTGCCGACGCTGCGCGAGTTCCACGAGGAGTACGGCCTCACCGCGGCGCGGGCAGCACGCATGCGCGACGACGCGTTGATCATGCATCCGGGACCCATGAACCGCGGTGTCGAGATCGCCGGCGAGGTCGCGGACCGGCCCAACGCCGTCATCACCGAACAGGTCACCAACGGCATCGCCGTGCGGATGGCCGTGTTGTATCTGCTGCTGGGGTCGGGACTCGACCTCGTCGACGAAAGGGCACATGTCGCATGAGCGGCTCCACGACCACCGCCATCAAGGGCGGCACCGTCATCGACCGGACGGGCTCCCGCCGAGCCGACGTGGTGGTGAGCGACGAGGGAACGATCCTCGCGGTCGGTGAGGATCTCGACGGCGACCGGACGCTCGACGCGACCGACTGTGTCGTCTCGCCGGGGTTCGTCGATCTCCACGTCCACCTGCGCCAACCCGGCAAGGAAGAGGCCGAGACGATCGAGACGGGCGCCCGCGGCGCCGCCCTCGGGGGCTTCACGTCGGTGGTCGCCATGCCCAACACCACCCCGGCGATGGACTGCGCCTCGGTCGTGCGTGAGGTCATCGACCTTGCGGCCGACACCATCTGCGACGTGCGCCCCTCGGCCGCGATCACGGTGGGACGCGACGGCGAGTCGCTCACGCCGATGGCCGAGCTGGTGAAGCTGGGCGTGCGGATCTTCACCGACGACGGCACCGGCGTGCAGGACGATCGCCTCATGCGCACCGCGCTCGAATACGCCGGCTCCCTGGTCCACCTCTCGGGCGGCCGGCCGATCGTGCTGGCCCAGCACTGCGAGGTCAACGCGCTCAGCGAGGGCACCTACATGCACGAGGGTGAGTGGTCGAGCCGGCTGGGGATCCCCGGCCAGCCCGCCGAGGCCGAGGAGCTGATGGTGATGCGCGACATCGCACTCGCGCGCCTGACCGGCACGAGGGTGCACTTCCAACACATGTCCACCGCCGGGTCGGTGGCCATGATCCGGGCCGCCAAGGCGGCGGGCCTCCCGGTGACCGCCGAGGCCGCGACCCACCACTTCTGCCTCACCGACGCCTGCTGCGCCGACTACGACCCCCTCTACAAGGTCCACCCGCCGCTGCGCACCGATGCCGACGTCGCCGCGGTCAAGGAGGGTCTGGCCGACGGGACGATCGACGCGATCGCCACCGACCATGCGCCCCACACCCCGCAGGACAAGGAACGCACGTTCGCGGAGGCGCCTCCCGGCATGCTCGGACTCGAGACGGCGTTCGCGATCGCCAACACCCACCTCGACATCCCGATCGAGGCGCTGCTCGGCGCCTTGAGCTGGCGGCCGGCGGCCATCGCCGGTCTCGACCCCGAGCACGGCGGACCGATCGTCGAGGGGTCGGCGGCGAACCTCGCGATCGTCGACGCCGAGACGACCTGGACCGTCTCCGGGGCGGCCATGGCGAGTCGGAGCAGCAACACGCCCTACGAGGGCATGGCCGTACGCGGACGCGTGCGCCACACGATCTTGAAGGGCGAACCAGTGGTCATCGACGGAGAAGCACAACGATGAGTGACATTCGTGAGTACCAGCTCGTGCTCGCCGACGGCGAGGTGTTCGAGGGCGAAGGCATCGGGGCCGACCCGGTCGACGGGATCGCATCGGGCGAGGTCGTCTTCAACACGGTGCTGTCGGGCTACCAGGAGGTGATCACCGACCCGTCCTACGCCGGTCAGATCATCACCTTCACGTATCCCCACATCGGGAACTACGGGGTCAATGCCACCGACGACGAGGCGGCACGGCCGTTCTGCCGCGGGGTCATCATCCGTGACCTGGCCCGGCGTCACAGCAACTGGCGGGCCGAGGAGGGTCTCGATTCGTTCCTGCGCCGCCACGGTGTGGCCGGCATCGCCGGTATCGACACCCGCCGCCTCACCCGCCACATCCGCGACTGCGGGGCCATGCCCGGCGCGTTCGGCACCGCCGACGCCGTCGCCCTGCGCGCCGCAGCGGTCGCCGACCCCGGTACGGCCGGCATCGACCTCGTCAGCCACGTGACGACGGCCGAGCCCTACACGGTCGGCACGGGACCACGGAAGGTCGTGGCCTACGACCTCGGCGTGAAGGAGACCATGCTGCGCCACCTGGGCGAGCTCGCGACGGTCACGGTGGTTCCCGCCGACACCCCGGCCGCCGACGTGTTGGCGATGAACCCCGACGGGGTCTTCCTCTCCAACGGCCCTGGCGATCCCGAGGAGGCCGGGTCGATCGTCACCGAGTTGCCCAAGCTCATCGGCGAGGTGCCGATCTTCGGCATCTGTCTCGGCCACCAGGTGCTGTCCCTCGCCCTCGGCGGCAAGACCTTCAAGATGAAGTTCGGCCACCACGGAGGCAACGTGCCGGTGCAGGACACCCGTACCGGCAAGGTCGAGATCACGAGTCAGAACCACAACTTCGCGGTCGAGACGGGATCCGTGCCCAACGTGACCGAGACCCACGTGTGTCTCAACGACGGCGCCCTCGAGGGGCTGGTCCACGACGAGCTCCCGATCTTCAGCGTGCAATACCACCCCGAGGCGGGTCCCGGCCCCCACGACAGCAGATACCTGTTCGACGAGTTCGCGGAACTCATGGATGCGAACGGAGCAGCCTGATGCCGAAACGCACTGACATCCACTCGATCCTGATCATCGGCTCCGGTCCGATCGTCATCGGCCAGGCCTGCGAGTTCGACTACTCGGGCACCCAGGCCTGTCGCGTCCTGCGCGAGGAGGGGTACCGCGTCATCCTCGCCAACTCGAACCCGGCGACGATCATGACCGACCCTGACTTCGCCGACGCGACCTATGTCGAGCCCCTCGACGTGACCGTGCTCGAGAAGATCATCGAGAAGGAGAAGCCCGACGCCGTCCTGCCGACGCTGGGTGGCCAGACCGGGCTCAACCTGGCGATGGAACTCGAGGAGGCGGGCATCCTCGACAAGCACGGCGTGGAGCTCATCGGTGCCAAGGCAGAGGCGATCGCCACCGCCGAGGACCGCGAGCAGTTCAAGGTGGCCATGCAGGAGATCGGGCTGGGCGTCGCCCGCTCCGGTACCGCCCACACGATGGAGGAGGCGCGCAAGGTGGTGGCCGAGGTCGGCCTCCCCATCATCATCCGCCCCGCCTACATCCTGGGCGGGCGCGGCACCGGCATGGCCCACACGATGGAGGAGTTCGAGAAGGTCGCGGCCTACGGCATCGAGTGCAGTCCGATCAACGAGATCCTCATCGAGGAGTCGATCGCGGGTTGGAAGGAATACGAGCTCGAGGTCATGCGCGACAAGGCCGACAATTGCGTGATCATCTGCTCGATCGAGAACTTCGACCCGATGGGCGTGCACACCGGCGACTCGCTCACGGTGGCGCCGGCCCAGACCCTCACCGATGTCGAATACCAGGAGATGCGTGACGGGTCGATCGCCTGCATCCGCCGCGTGGGCGTCGAGACGGGCGGATCGAACGTCCAGTGGGCGGTCGAGCCCGGCACCGGACGACAGGTGATCATCGAGATGAACCCGCGGGTGAGCCGCTCGTCGGCGCTCGCGTCGAAGGCGACCGGGTTCCCGATCGCCAAGATCGCCGCCAAGCTCGCGGTGGGCTACACCCTCGACGAGATCCCCAACGACATCACCGAGAAGACCCCGGCGAGCTTCGAGCCGTCGATCGACTATGTGGTCACGAAGATCCCTCGTTGGGCGTTCGAGAAGTTCCCGGGCACGAGCGGGATCCTCGGCACGTCCATGCAGTCGGTGGGCGAGGTCATGGCCATCGGCCGGACCTTCCCCGAGTCGCTCCAGAAGGCGCTCCGCTCGCTCGAGCAGGGCCGATTCGGTCTGAACTGCGATCCGGGCGAAGTGGCGTTCGACGAGCTGAGCGATCAGGAGCTGCTCGCCGCGGCCAGCGTCGGCACACCCGACCGGCCGTTCCAGCTCGAGACCCTGCTGCGTCGGGGGATGTCGATCGACGAGATCTACGCTTCCACCTGGGTCGATCCCTGGTTCCTCGACCAGATGTCGATGATCACCGAGGAACGGGCCCATCTCGCGGAGACGGGGATGGCGGCGATGACGAAGCGGGGCTGGAAGCGGGCCAAGCAGCTCGGCTTCAGCGACGCCCAGCTGGCCTACCTGTGGGAGGTCGAAGAATCGGCCGTCCGGGCCGCTCGGTTGGCCCTGGGCGTGAAGACGACGTTCAAGACCGTCGACACCTGCGCGGCCGAGTTCGAGGCCACCACGCCGTACCACTACTCGACCTACGAGGACACCGACGAGGTGACGCCCGGCGAGCGGGAACGGGTCATCATCCTCGGTTCGGGCCCCAACCGCATCGGGCAGGGCATCGAGTTCGACTACTGCTGTGTCCACGCCAGCTTCGCCCTGCGCGATGCCGGATACGAGACGGTGATGGTGAACTGCAACCCCGAGACCGTGTCGACCGACTACGACACGTCCGACCGGCTCTACTTCGAGCCGCTCACCTACGAAGACGTGATGGACATCATCGAGAGCGAACAGCCGCTCGGGGTGATCGTCTCGCTCGGTGGTCAGACGCCGCTCAAGCTCGCCGACCGGCTCCCCCCGGAGCTGGTGCTGGGCACCTCGCCGGCCTCGATCGACCTGGCCGAGGACCGCGAGCAGTGGAACGCACTCTGTGCGCGTCTCGAGATCCCGCAGCCCGCCGGCGGCACCGCCGTCGACATCGATCAGGCTCTCGAGATCACCGGGCGCATCGGCTATCCGGCCCTCGTGCGGCCGTCGTACGTGCTCGGCGGCCGGGCGATGGAGATCGTCTACGACGACGAGCACCTGACCCGGGCCATGGCCGAGTTGGCCGGTTTCGGCTCGCTCGGCAAGGAAGGCGGCCTCAGCGCCGAGCGCCCCGTGCTCGTCGACCGCTTCCTCGAGGACGCCACCGAGGTCGACGTGGACGCCATCCGCGATCGCACCGGGGCCACGGTCATCGGTGCCGTCATGGAACACGTCGAGGAGGCCGGTGTGCACTCCGGCGACTCCGCCTGTTCGATCCCGCCCAACCGTTTGAGCGACGAGACCATCGTCGTGATCGAGGACTACACCCGCAAGATCGCCGAGGCGCTCGAGGTGGTGGGCCTCATCAACGTCCAGTACGCGGTGAAGGGCAACCAGGTCTTCGTGATCGAGGCCAACCCGCGGGCCAGCCGGACGGTCCCCTTCGTCGCGAAGGCGACCGGTGTCCCGTTGGCCAAGGTGGCCAGTCGGGTGATGGTCGGCGCCACCCTCGCCGAGCTGCGAGTGGAGGGCCTGCTGCGTGACCGGGTCGTCGGTGACCATGTGGCCGTGAAGGAGGCCGTGCTTCCCTTCAACCGGTTCCCCGAGGCCGATGCCGTCCTCGGCCCCGAGATGCGCTCGACCGGCGAGGTCATGGGCATCGACCTCACCCCGGGCCTGGCCTTCGTGAAGTCGCAGCTCAGCGCCGGTACGAAGCTGCCCGAGTCGGGCACGATCTTCATGTCGCTCGCGGACCGCGACAAGACCGTCGGGGTCACGGCGGCTCGTGGCTTCCGCGAGCTGGGCTTCGAGATCGCGGCGACGAGCGGCACCGCGGATGCACTTCGGGCCGAGGGCATCGAGGTGTCGATCGACGTCGCGAAGCTCGGCGAGGCCGAGGGCGGCGGTGTCGACGCGGTCTCGCTGATCCGCGACGGCAAGGTGCAGATGGTCGTCAACTCGCCGCGTGGGCGCGGCCCTCGTGCCGACGGCGAGCACATCCGCGGCGCGGCCGGCATGGCCAACGTGCCGCTCCTCACCACCGGAGCCGCAGCGATGGCGGCCGCCAACGGCATGCGTGACTGGCGCGACCACCCACTGGCCGTGCGGTCGTTGCAGGAGTACCACGAGGGAGTCACCGCATCGCCGGCGGGCGGCGCCGGGGAGTCCGGCGCCTCGTGACCGACCTGGCGACCTCGGTCGGCACGGTCCGACTCCGGGCTCCGGTGCTCACCGCATCGGGCACGGCCGGCCACGGAGCCGAGTTCGCCCACTACATGCGCCCCGCCGAGCTCGGTGCCGTCGTCGTGAAGTCGATGAAGGCGGGGGAGTGGGCGGGCAACCCCTCGCCCCGGGTCCATCCCACCGCGGCCGGGATGATCAACAGCGTGGGGCTCCAGGGCAAGGGCGTGCCCCACTGGCTCGAACACGAGCTGCCGCCCCTGCTCGCCACCGGGGCCACGGTGGTGGCCAGCATCTGGGGCAACTCCATCGAGGACTATCGGGCCGCCGCCGATGCCCTGGCGGGGGCGCCGGCGGGGGTGGTGGCCGTGGAGGTCAACGTCTCGTGCCCGAACCTCGAGGATCGCAGCAAGATGTTCGCCCATTCGGCCGAATCGACCCGTGAGGCCGTCGCCGCGACCGCGGGCTGCGGGCGACCACGTTGGGCCAAGCTGAGTCCCAACGCCGCCGACCTCCCGGAGATCGCCGTGGCGGCCCGAGACGCCGGAGCCGAGGCGGTGGTGCTCACGAACACCCTGCTGGGCATGGTGATCGACACGGAGTCGCGCCGGCCCGTGCTGGGGGCCAAGAAGGGCGGACTGAGCGGCGCGGCGATGCACCCGGTCGCCGTCCGCGCCGTCTACGACGTCCACGAGGCGGCCCCGGACCTGCCCATCGTGGGTGTGGGTGGCGCCGCCGACGGGACCGATGTCGTAGAGTTCCTGCTCGCCGGGGCGTCAGCGGTTGAAGTGGGCACAGCAACGTTCGCGGATCCACGAGCACCTCGGCGGATCCTCAAGGAATTCTCGCAATGGTGCGACCGGCATGGTGTGGCCGACGTCGCCGAACTGATCGGAGCAGCGCATGGCTGACACAATCGACGCCGACATCCGCAGCAAGCTGGCCCTGGCGCTCGACGTCGACGATCTCGTGGCCGCCATCCGCATCGGGCGGCAGCTCAACGGCCACTTCGGCGTGGCGAAGATCGGTCTCGAGCTCTACAGCGCCGCCGGCCCTGAGGCGATCGGCGCCATCGCCGACCTCGGCTATCGGGTGTTCCTCGATCTCAAGCTCCACGACATCCCGACCACGGTCGGCAAATCCGCCCGCGTGCTGGGTGCGCTCGGTGTCGAATTCCTCACCATGCACGCCCACGGAGGCGTCGAGATGCTGCAGGCCGGCGTGCAGGGGCTCGAGGAGGGCGCCCGCAACGCCGGGCTCGAGACCCCGACCTCGCTCGCCATCACGGTGCTGACGAGCGATGCCGACGCGCCCGAGCACATCATGCCCAAGCGGGTGATGGTGGCTGCGGAGGCCGGCTGTCGAGGCATCGTGTGCGCCGCCGGCGATCTCGAGCAGGCCCATCACTACGCACCACGCATGACCCGGGTCGTCCCCGGCATCAGGCTGCCGGGCGACACGGTCGACGACCAGGCCCGCGCCGCCTCTCCCGACGAGGCGATCGCCGGGGGAGCCGACCTCCTCGTGATCGGTCGGTCGGTCACCCGGGCGGACGACCCGCTCGCGGCGGCGGCCCGTGTCCACGAGCTCGTCGCCGGCAGCTCCGGCGAGTGACGCCCTCGGTCAACTAGGATCCGAGCATGTCGAAGCCACCCGTCCTGTCCGACGAGGCCCGTGCCGCCGCACTGGTCAAGGCCGGCGAAGCCCGGCGGCTGAGAGCCGAACTCAAACAGCGGCTCAAGATGGGTTCGCTGTCCTTGCAGGAGCTTCTCGACCAGGCCGAGAACGACGAGACCATCGGCAAGACCAAGGTGCTGGCCGTGCTCGAATCGCTCCCCGGTGTGGGCAAGGTGAAGGCCCGCCGCACGATGGAGGAGATCGGCATCGCCGAGAACCGGCGTCTCCGCGGCCTCGGCGACAACCAGCGCAGCGAGCTGCTGGCCACGCTGGGCTAGCGAACCCGCGGAGTGAGCGAACTCGCCGACCGGCTGATCATCGTCATCTCCGGCCCGGGAGGGGTGGGGAAGGGCACGATCGTCGCGCGCCTTCTCGATCGCGACCCGAGGCTCTGGCTGAGCCGGAGTTGGACCACCCGCGCCCGTCGCCCCGGGGAGCACATGGAGGCCTACCACTTCACGAACCGTGAGTTGTTCCTGGCCCATGTCGACAACGGTGGGTTCCTCGAATGGGTGGAGTTCCTCGACTATCTCCAGGGAACGCCCGTGCCCGATCCGCCGGCGGGCCACGACGTCGTGTTCGAGATCGACGTCTACGGAGCCGCCCAGATCCGCGAGCGGTATCCCGATTCCCTGCTGATCTTCGTCGACGCGCCGAGTCGCGCTCACCAGGAGGAGCGACTGCGGGGTCGGGGCGATCCCGAGGAGAAGGTCCGCGCCCGGCTGGCCAAGGCCGAGGAGGAGGTCGAGGTCGCCCGTGGTCTCGAAGCCGTGGTCGTGGTCAACGACGACCTGGAGCGGGCGGTGGAGGAAGTGGAAGCGCTGATCGCGTCGCGCCGCGGCGAAGCGGCCGACTGCTAGCATTGTGTGCTGGCCCCACGGTTCTCGTGGGCGCGAAAGACCCCGGAGAACCCCATGGCGCACGGCTACGACACGATGATGAACCCGGCAATCGAGGAACTCCTCGAGGAGACCGGATCGAAGTTCAGTCTCGTCACGCTCTCCGCCATGCGCAGCCGCGAGATCACCAACTATGTCGGCCAGCTCGGGCAGGGCATCGGTGCCTCCGTGCCGCCGCAGGTCACGTCCACGGCCAGCAAGCCGCTGTCGATCGCCTTCGAGGAGATCGCGGCCGAGAAGATCGAAGCCATCGAGATCGACCCCGAGGCCGAGGCTGCCGCTGCGGCGCTCGCGCTCGCCGAGGCTGAAGCCGCCGCCGAGCTCGGTGACGACGACAGCGCCTGAGCCAAACCGGGCCATGGGTTCTCTGTCCGGTCGACGCATCGTCCTGGGCGTCACCGGCGGCATCGCGGCCTACAAGGCCGTCGAAGTCTGTCGACGCCTGGTCGACGCGGGGGCCCACGTCTCGCCGATCCTCACCGACGGCGCGCTCGAGATGGTCGGCGCCACGACCTTCTCCGCCCTCGCCAGTGAGCCGGCCCGCACGTCGCTCTTCCATGATCCCGACACCCCCATTCCCCACACGGTGCTCGGCCAGCAGGCCGACCTCGTCCTCATCTGTCCGGCCACGGCCCGGATCATCTCCGACATCCGTACCGGACGGAGCGCCGACCTCCTGATGGCCACGGTGCTGGCCACCCGAGCGCCGGTGATGGTCTGTCCGGCGATGCACACCGAGATGTGGGAGCAGGCTTCTGTGCAGGAGAACCTCGAGGTCCTCGAGGCCCGAGGCGTGCTGGTCGTGCCGCCCGAATCCGGCCGTCTCGCCGGCGGCGACGTAGGGCATGGCCGACTCGCGGCGCCGGAGACGATCGCCGCAGCGGCCGAACGGGCCCTCGCCCCCGGCGATCTCGTGGCCCGACGCGTGCTGGTGACGGCCGGCGGCACCCGCGAACCGATCGATGCCGTGCGCTATGTCGGCAATCGGTCGTCGGGCAAGCAGGGCCACGCCGTCGCAGCCGAGGCCGCCGCTCGCGGCGCCGACGTCGTGCTGGTCACCACCAGGGCCGAGGCGGCGCCCAGCGGCGTGAGGGTCGTCCCCGTCGAGACGGCGGCCGAGATGAGCGCAGCGTGCGAGCTCGAGGCCCCCGACGCCGAGATCGTGGTGATGGCAGCGGCCGTCGCCGACTTCCGACCCTCCGACGCGGCCGACAACAAGCTCAAGAAGCACGATGGCGTGCCCCGGGTCGAGCTCGTGCCCACCGTCGACATCCTCGCCGGGCTCGGCGAGTCCAAGCCCGCCGGCCAGGTGCTGGTCGGCTTCGCGGCCGAGACCGACGACCTCGTCGACAACGCATCCGCCAAGCTACGCGCCAAGAACCTCGACATGATCGTGGCCAACGACGTGTCGAAACCCGGCGTCGGCTTCGAGCACGAGACGAATGAGGTCATTGTGCTCATGGCGGATGGCACTCGACATCATGTACCACTGTCCGACAAGCGCGACATCGCTCGTGCCGTCCTCGACGCGGCCCGTGCGCGTCTCGAATCCGACCCCCAATAACAGGAGCAAGAGTGAGCCGCTGGACCTTCACTTCGGAGAGCGTTTCCGAAGGTCATCCCGACAAGATGGCCGACCAGATCTCGGACGCGATTCTCGATGCCATGCTGGCGCAGGACCCCATGTCCCGGGTGGCGTGCGAGACCATGGTCACCACCGGCCTGGCGATCGTCGCCGGTGAGATCACCACCGAGGCCTATGTCGACATCCCCGGCACGGTACGACAGACGATCAACGACATCGGCTACGACCGCGAGTCGTTCGGCTACGACGGCAACACCTGCGGTGTGATGATCGCCATCGACGAGCAGTCGCCCGACATCAGCCAGGGCGTGACGGCTTCGGAAGAGGTCCGTTCGGGTTCGGCCGGAGAGGGCGACGAGCTCGACAAGCAGGGCGCCGGCGACCAGGGGATGATGTTCGGCTATGCGTCCGACGAGACCGACGTGCTCATGCCGTTGCCCATCCATGTGGCGCATCGCATGGCCGAGCGCCATGCCGAGGTGCGCAAGGCCGGCACGATTCCCTACCTCCGTCCCGACGCGAAGACCCAGGTCACCTTCGAATACGAGGGCAACGTGCCGGTCAAGCTCAAGACCGTGCTCGTCTCGACCCAGCACAACGACGGCATCGACCGCGACACCATGATCCGGCCCGATCTGATCGAGCACGTGATCCGCCCGGTGATCCCCGAGCAGTTCGCCGACGACGACTACGAGGTCCACGTCAACCCGACCGGGCGTTTCGTGATCGGTGGCCCCGTGGGCGACGCCGGCCTCACCGGCCGCAAGATCATCGTCGACACCTACGGCGGCATGGCGCGCCACGGTGGTGGTGCCTTCTCGGGCAAGGACCCGTCGAAGGTCGACCGCTCGGCCGCCTACGCCACCCGCTGGGTGGCCAAGAACGTCGTCGCCTCCGGCGCGGCGAGCCGCTGCGAGATCCAGGTCGCCTACGCGATCGGCATGGCGCGGCCCATGTCGGTCCTCGTCGAGACCTTCGGGACCGAGAAGGTCGACAAGGCCGCCATCGAGAAGGCCGTCGACGAGGTCTTCGATCTCCGCCCCGGAGCGATCATGCGCGACCTCGATCTGCGTCGACCGATCTACAAGTCGACGGCTGCGTATGGCCACTTCGGCCGCTCGTCCGATGGTGGACTGTTCCCGTGGGAGCAGACCAACCGAGTCGACGACCTGAAGTCGGCGCTGGGGCTCTGACCCCGATCGACCCCAACCGGGAGATCCCGGGGCTGTTCGAGCTCGACGAGTTCGACCCCACGGCGGCGCCCTCCGAGACTGCTGCGATGACCCGCCCCGAGGGGCGGGTCGTCCGCGTGCTCCCCGATGTGTCGGCGATCGACCGGGAGTTCGACTATCTCGTGCCGGCCGCGTGGGTCGCCGACGGCCGCAACGATCGGCTGGCCGTCGGGACGATGGTCCGCGTCGACCTGGCCGGCCGTCGGGTCGCCGCCTGGATCACCGCCCTCGACGTCGACGCGACCGAGGGTGTCCGGTATTCCGAGCTCCAGAAGCTGAGCGGCGTGGGTCCCGACCGCGAGATCGTCGACCTGGCCGGCTGGGCGGCCTGGCGTTGGGCCGGCCGCCGCGTCCCGTTCCTCCGGGCTGCCTCCCCGCCGCGCATGGTGGCAGGGGTTCCCCGCCCCGGGCCCCGGGCGCCGGTGCCGAAGGGTCCGGCCGACGTGTTCGACGACGCCTTCTCGGGCGGCATCGCCGTGGTCCGCACCCCGCCGGCCGACGACGGCGTGGCGCTCGCGCTTGCCGGGTGTCGGCTGGGGGACACGCTCGTCGTCGTGGCCGACATGGTACGGGCCCGCCGCCTGGCCATCGCCCTGCGGCGGGCCGGAGTGACGGTGGCCCTCGGTCCCGACGAATGGTCGACCGCCGCGGGCGGCGCCACCGTGGTCGGGACGCGCTCGGCCGCCTGGATGCCGATGCCCGAGCTCGCGGCGGTGGTCGTCTTCGACGAGCACGAGGAATCGCTGAAGGAGGAGCGCACGCCGGCCTGGCACGCTCGTGACGTGGTGCTCGAACGGGCTCGCCGGCGCGGCGTGCCCGCCGTGCTGTCGTCGCCGACGCCGTCGCTTGAGGCGCTGCGGGCGGGCCGGCTGCTCCGTCCCAATCGCACGGCGGAACGTGAGGGCTGGCCCGTGGTTGACGTGCTCGACCGGCGCGACGACGACCCGGTGAACGCAGGGCCCTTCGCGGCGCGCCTCGGGCCGAGCCTCGACGAGGGTCGAGTCGTGTGCGTGCTCAACCGGAAGGGCCGGTCGCGGTTGCTGGCCTGTGCCACCTGTGGCGAGATCGTGCGCTCGGAGGACGGCACCGCGTCGATGGTGTTGATCGACGACCGGCTCGAGACCGCCGACGGGACCGAGTCGCGCCCGGTGGTCTGTGCGCACTGTGGCAGCACCACGTTGAAGAACCTGCGGGTCGGTGTGACGCGGGCCCGCGAAGAACTGGCCGCGCTCGTGGGCGAACCCGTCGACGAGATCACCGCGGCCGATGACGATCCGCCGTCGAGCCGGGTCGTCATCGGCACCGAAGCGGTCCTGCACCGGGTCGACCGGGCCGACGTGGTCGTCTTCCTCGATCTCGACCAGGAGCTGCTGGCGCCCCGCCAGCGGGCGGCAGAGCAGGCCATGGCCCTGTTGGCCCGCGCCGCTCGACTCCTCGGCCCCCGGGCCGACGGAGGCCGGCTCGTGCTCCAGACCCGGCAGCCCGACCACGAGGTGGTGCGGGCCGTGGTGCGGGCCGACCCCGCGCTGGTGGCGGTGGCTGAGCGCGACCGGCGGGCCGCGCTCGGTGCGCCCCCCTACGGGGCCGAGGCGCTCGTCACCGGCGCCGGGGCCCCCGACTTCATCGCCGCCTTCGGCCGGCCGACGGGTGTCCGCGTGCGCGGTCCCGTCGACGACGGTTGGCTGTTGCGGGCCGACACCCACGATCCACTGCTCGATGCCCTGGCCGCGACGGCGCGCCCGGCGGCCCGGCTGCGGATCGAGGTCGATCCGCTGCGAGTATGAACGGATGCGTCGCCCGTGGATCGTCCCCCTCCTGATCGCGTGCGCGTTGGTGGGAGCGGTGCTGATCGTCACCGCCGAGGACGACACCGGCGTGGCGCTCGACTCGATCACCACCGAGGAGGGTCTGCGTACCCGTGTTCCCGAGGGCTGGGTGGCATCAGAGCAGTTCGCGTTCGACTTCGTGCCCGACACCGAGGGTCAGGTGTTCGAGCAGTGGACCGTCGCTCGGGCGTGCCCGCTCGAGGGGTGTGGGGAGCGGTCACTCGACGACTGGTTGGCGCTCGCTCCCGATCTCCCGAGTTTCACGAGCATCGTCGACTCCGAGGGTGACGGAACGTTCAACGTCGAGGTCGAGTCGCTGTCCGACGCGCGGGTGGTGCGGGCGCAGACGGAGTCGGCGGGGAGACTCGTGTTCGTCGCGGCGTTCACCGATGGCGCCGCTGAGTATGTCGCGTGCTCCGTCAGGCTCGGGCCCGGCGCCGACCAACGCCTGGCCGATGCGATCGTGGATGTCTGCCGTTCGACGGTGTCGGTGACCTGACACCAGGGCTGCGGGATGGCCCGGGGCCGGGTTCGCGGCCTGTCAGACTCGGGTATGGCCGAGAACCGGCTGGATGCCCGCAAGATCGTCGTCGTCGTGCTCGCCGCGGTGGTCGTCCTGGCCGCGGGGTTGGGGTTGGCATCGGTGCTCGGGGGTGACGACGAGTCGACCACGGACACCGGCGGGGTCGACGAGTCGCCTCCCGGCGAGAGCAGCGACGACGCGGAGGTGGAGCCGACTCCGAGCCCGGCCCCGGCCGACGACCCGGCGCCGACGGGGACCCCCGGAGACGAGAACACCCCTGGGCAGGTCGTGATCGGTCAGGAGGAGAACGGTGACGACATCATCGTCGAGATCGAGGTGACCAAGGTCTGTGCGATCACGTTCCACACCCCGATCGACGACAGCTCCCTGTCGCACATCGTCTGGAAGTACAACGCGCCCGGGCTCGACGACGGCACCGAGGTCACGCTGATCCTCGCGGACGGCACCCGAGTGCCGACCACAGTCGTCGACAAGGTGATCAGCATCGAGCAGGGCATCAGCTCCTATGGCAGCTATGCGTTCCCCGAGGTCGAGTGGGAAGAGGACGAACTGATCATCTCGACCATCACCCCCGACGGCGCTCACGTGGTCGACGAAAGAGAAGGGTTGCCGTCGGAGACCTGCCTGCAGTGAGCCGGGGGGTGCCGGCCTACGGTGCCCAACTGCGGCGTCGGGCCTCGTAGATCGCGATCGCGGTCGCGGCGGCGACGTTGAGCGATCCCACCTTGCCGAGCTGGGGGATGAACGCGACCTCGTCGCAGACCGCGAGGGTGGCGGGTGTGACCCCGCGGTCCTCGTGGCCGATGACGAGGGCGATGTCGCCGCTCAGGTCGGCGTCGGGCAGGGGAGTGGCATCGGTGGTGAGCTCGATGGCCACCACCCGGTACCCCTCGGCCTTCGCGGCGGCGACGGCGGCGGGGCCGTCGTCGACCTCGGTCCAGGTGAGGTAGCGCTGGGTGCCGAGTGCGGTCTTGTTGACCTTGTCGTGGTTCGGGGCCGTGCCCGCAGCGATCCAGACGTGGTCGACCCGCTCCGCCGCGGCGGTACGCACCACGGACCCGACGTTGAACGGGTTCTGCACCCCGTCGAGGATCAGCGCGAGTCTCCCGGTGGTGCGGCGTCGCCATTCGCGATGCAGACGCTTCATGCCGGTGCCGTCGAGTTGGGCCATCACGCAGTCTCTCGGGAATGGCCGTCGGTGCGTCGTACCTCGAGGATGCGATAGCCGGCACGGCTGGCGAGGCGGGTCGTGGGGTAGCCCTGCTCGGTGAGCCAGCGGGCCAGGGAGTCGCTTCCCAGGTGCTTCTGGACGACCAGGTGGGCGGTGCCGTCCGGGGTCAGGCGGGGCAGCCAACGCAGCAGCAGGCCGTGGAGCGCGGTCTTGCCGATCCGGATGGGCGGATTCGACACGATCCGGTCGAACACGAGCTCGTCCGGCACTTCGTCGGGCGGGGCCACACAGACCCGGTCGGCTGCGCCCATCGACGCAGCATTGGCGATCGTCAGCTCGCGGGCCCGCCGATTCACGTCGACGGCCCAGATGCGGGCGGTCGCGGCCCGAGCCGCCACCACGCAGGTGATCGGCCCCCAGCCACAGCCGATGTCGAGCACCCTGGCGCCGTCGTCGAACGGTGGCAGTTCGAGCAGCAGGAGCTTCGTTCCGGCGTCGAGACGATCGGCGGAGAACACCCCACGGTCGGCGGTCAGCGTGAGCGCCACGTCGGGCAGCGAGATCTCCACCGGGTGGGGCGACGACGCGATGTCGGGGTCATCGTCGAAGTAGTGCCTGTCGCTCACCGCCCCGACGGTAACCTGAAGGCATGTCCGGCTTCGACATCCGCATCATCGGTGATCCCGTGCTGCGGCAGACCGCGCGTGAGATCACCGACATCGACGAGTCGTTGGTCCGACTTGTCGACGACATGCTCGAGACGATGTACGAGGCGCCGGGCATCGGGCTCGCCGCCCCCCAGGTGGGGGTGCAGAAGCGGTTGTTCGTGTGGGACATCGGCGCCGGGCCCGAAGCGATCGTGAACCCCGAGATCGTCGACAGCGACGGCGAGTGGCTGTTCGAGGAAGGCTGCCTGTCGGTGCCCGGGCTCTCCTGGGAGATCGTCCGGCCCAAGGTCATCCACATCGTCGGGCGCGACCTCGACGGCAACGAGTTGTCCTTCGAGGCCGACGAACTCGAAGCCCGGCTCTTCCAACACGAGATGGATCATCTCGACGGCACCCTGCTCATCGAACGGCTCGACGACGACACCCGCAAGCAGGCGTTGAAGACCATCCGTGATCTGCAACTCGGCTCCTCGGAAACCCGTCGGTCCACTGGCGGCGGGCTGACCCTCCCGTGACGATCCCGCCCCCGGCGGAGATCCGACGCATCGCCTATCTGGGCACACCGGAGCTGGCCGTGGCGCCGCTCACGGCCCTGGTCGAGGCCGGCTTCGAGATCCCGTTGGTGATCAGCCGTCCCGACACGCGTCGGGGCCGGGGTGGGGCCCATCAGCCGTCGCCCGTGAAGGCCGCTGCGCAGGCCATGGGGTTGCGGGTCACCGACGACCTCGCGGATCTCGCCGAGGTCGACGTCGACCTCGGCGTCGTGGTCGCCTACGGGCGCATCATCCCGGCGACGGTGCTCGACCGGCTGGCCATGGTCAACATCCACTTCTCGCTCCTGCCGCGATGGCGGGGCGCGGCCCCGGTCGAACGAGCGATCCTGGCCGGCGACCCGACCACCGGGGTGTGCCTCATGGCCGTCGAGGAGGGGCTCGACACCGGCGCGGTCTATCGGCGCAACGAGGTGACCATCGACCCCGACGAGACGCTCGACGAGCTCCGCGCTCGCCTGGTCGAGATCGGTGTCGAGCAGCTGCTCGATGCCATGGCCAACGGCCTCGGTGACCCCGCACCCCAGGTCGGGGAGCCGGTGCACGCGGCGAAGATCGCCAACGAGGAGCGCCGGATCGACTGGTCACGGGCGGCGGTCGACATCCATCGACAGGTGCGGGTCGGTGGGGCATGGACGACCTTCCGCGACAAGCGGCTCAAGATCCACCGAACCGCCGTGATCGACGGTGCGGGCGAGCCCGGATCACTCGGCGGCGAGACGGTCCACGCCGGATCGGGCGCCCTCGAGCTGATCGAGGTGCAGCCCGAGGGCAAGGGTCGCCAGCCTGGCGCCGCATGGCGAAACGGCGCCCAGCCGACCGCCGACGAGCGGCTCGTCTGATGGCCGCCGACCCGAGCGCGACCGATGCGCGCCGCATCGCGATCGATGCGATCGTGCGAATCGACGAGGGCGGCGCCTACGCGAACGTGGTGCTGCCGAAGATCCTGGCCGACACCGACCTCGAGCCCCGTGACAAGGGTTTCGTCACCGAGCTCGTCTACGGCTCGACCCGCCGGAAGCGGGCCCTCGACCATGTCGTCGACCGCTTCCTCGTGCAGGACCCGCCGCCGGCGGCGCGAGCGGCATTGCGCATCGGGGCCCACCAGCTCATCGAGATGGGTACGCCGCCCCACGCCGCCGTGTCGGCCACGGTCTCGGCCGCGCCGAAACGGTTCCGCGGAATGGTCAACGCGGTGCTGCGCAAGGTCGCCACGGCCGTCGACGACGGCGTCACCATGCCGTCGCTCGCCGTGGAGCTCAGCTACCCCGACTGGTTGGTTGCCCGACTGTCCGACGAGCTCGGCCCGGCCGAGGCCGAAGCGGCGCTGCGCACCATGAACGAGCCGGCGACGGTGCAGCGGCGCGACGACGGCTACGTCCAGGACGAGAGTTCCCGTCGGGTCGCGGCGTTGGTGCCGTCGGGAGCCGGCGACCTGGTGCTCGACATGTGTGCCGCGCCCGGCGGCAAGGCGACGGAGATCGCCGGACGAGGCGCCACGGTGGTGGCCGCCGACATGCGTCGCAGCCGGGTCGGGCTGGTGGTCGGCAACGCCGAGCGCCTCGGGCTCGACGGAGTGCTGGCGATCCAGGCCGACGGGACCACACCACCGTTCGCGCCGGCGACCTTCGATGCGGTGCTCGTCGACGCGCCCTGCTCCGGCCTCGGCGCGTTGCGTCGTCGGCCCGACGCCCGGTGGAGGATCTCGCCGGCCGACATCGAGGCCCTCGGCGCGCTCCAGACCGTTCTGCTGACCGCCGCGGCGCCGCTCGTGCGGCCCGGGGGCACGCTCGTCTACAGCGTCTGCACCCTGACCCGGCGTGAGTCGGTCGACGTGGTCGCGGCCGCACGTGCGACCCTCGATGCGCTCGGTTTCGTCGCCACCGGCGGCGAGGGGGACGGGTGGCGCACCTTCGGCCCCGGTGTCGAGGTGCTCGAGCCGGGCGCCGACCACGACGGCATGTGTCGCGCCCTCTTCGAGCGCCGCTGACCCCACTCGCTATCGTCGACGCATGGCCCACGGACATCAGCACGACCCCGGCGACGACGCGGCGCCACTGCTCGTCAAGATCCTCACGGTTTCCGATGGGGTCGTCCACGGCACCCGGGACGACAAGTCGGGTGCGATTCTCGAGGTGCACATGCGCGAGGCGGGATGGGATGTCGCCGAACGGGCGGTGACCGAGGACGGCGCCGAACCCGTCGCGCGGTCGCTGCGCACGCTAGCGGCCGGTTTCCACGGCCTGATCATCACCACCGGCGGTACGGGGTTCGGGCCCCGGGACCGCACACCCGAGGGCACCCGGTCCGTCATCGACCGGGAGGCACCGGGACTGGCCGAAGCGATGCGGCTCGTGAGTCCGCTGGGGCGGCTCAGTCGTGCGGTGGCGGGCACGCTCGACACGACATTGATCGTCAACACTCCGGGCTCGTCGAAGGGCTGTGTGGAGACCATCGATGCGGTCCTCGACGTGCTGCCCCACGCCGTCCGACTGCTGGTCGACAACGCCGATCCACACCCGAGCGCCGACGCGCCCCACCGCCCATGAGCGCCGACGTGTCTCCCGTGGTCGATCGCGACCGCATGATGCGGGCGATCGACGTGGCCGGCCGTGCCCGCCACCGTGCCTCCCCCAACCCCTGGGTTGGGGTCACGCTCGTGCAGCTCGACGGCACCATCGCGTGGGGAGCCACGCAGCCGCCCGGTGGGAACCACGCCGAGATCGAGGCCCTGACATCGGCCGACAACACCGTCGGGTCGTCGGTCTACACGACGCTCGAACCCTGCAACCACCACGGCCGAACGGGTCCGTGCACCGAGGCGCTGATCGAGGCCGGTGTGGCCCGGGTCGTGATCGGGATCGAGGACCCCGACCCCCAGGTCGCCGGGACCGGTGTCGCTCGCCTGCGCGAGGCCGGCATCGAGGTCACCGTCGGCGTGGCCGCCGACGAAGTCGAGCGCCAGCTGCGGCCCTACCTCCACCATCGCCGAACAGGCCGTCCGTGGGTGCTGCTGAAGCTCGCCGCCACGATCGACGGCCGAGTGGCCGCCCCGGATGGCTCGTCACAGTGGATCACCGGCGCGGTCGCCCGAGCCGACACCCACCGACTACGGGCCGAGAGCGACGCGATCCTGGTCGGTGCCGGCACGGTGCGGACCGACGATCCGTCGCTCACCGTCCGCGACTGGCCCCCGCCCGAACTGAGGATCGATCCGGGGGGTGTGCGCGATCCGCGACGGATCGTGCTCGGGTCCGCCCCCGCCGAGGCCAAGGTCCACCCGTGCCTCGAGTTCGACGGCGAGCTCACCGATCTCCTCGACCAGCTCGGCGGCGACGACGTCGTCCAGCTGATGGTCGAGGGCGGGCCCCGGGTGGCCCACGCGTTCCATCATCAGCGCCTGGTCAACGAATACGTCGTGTATGTCGCCCCCGCGCTCTTCGGCGGGAGCGACGCGGCCGGACTCTTCGCCGGCGCCGGCGCGATGTCCATCGCCGGTGCCTGGCGCGGCCGGTTCGACGAGGTGGCCACACTGGGCGAGGATCTGCGCATCACCATGCTGGCGACCGACCAGGCATCGGTCGAGGGATAGACGGTCGCAGGGATAGCCTTCACGCCCATGCTGAAGCTGGTTCTCCCCAAGGGGTCGCTCGAGAAGGCGACACTGGAGCTGTTCGACGCGGCCGACCTGCCGGTCGAACGCTCGTCGTCGGTCGCCTACAAGGCCACGATCGCCGACCCTCGCATCGAGTCGGTGCGGATCCTGCGCCCCCAGGAGATCCCCACCTACGTGGCCGATGGGTTGTTCGACATCGGGATCACCGGGCGTGACTGGATCGAGGAGACGAGCAGCGCCGTCGAGTCGCTCGGTGAGATGAAGTACTCGAAGGCGACGGCGAAGCCGGTGCGCATCGTCATGGCCGTGCCGGGCGACTCGCCGTGGCAGTCGGTCGCCGACCTTCCCGCCGGGGTGCGGGTCTCCACCGAGTATCCCGAGATCACCCGCCGCTTCCTCGAGAACGCCGGCGTCGAGGCCGACGTCCGGCTGAGCTACGGGGCCACCGAGGCGAAGGTTCCCGACATCGTCGACGTCGTGGTCGACATCACCGAGACCGGTCGGGCCCTGAAGGCTGCGGGCCTGCGCATCATCGACACCCTGGTCACGTCCTACACGGAGCTGATCGCCAACCCGGCGGCCTATGCCGACCCCGACAAGGCGCACGCGATGCGGCAGATCCACACCCTCCTCCAGGGGGTGCTCGACGCCCGCGGCAAGGTGCTGGTGAAGATGAACGTGCCGATCGACGCGCTCGACACCGTCATCGACCTGCTGCCGTCGATGAAGGCGCCGACGGTCAACGAACTGTTTCGTGGGGCGGGCTACGCGATCGAGACCGTGGTGCCGAAGAACGAGATCAACATCCTCATCCCGGCCCTCCGCGATGGCGGGGCCACCGACATCGTCGAGCTGCCGATCGCGAAGATCGTGCCGTGAGCCGGGCCTCGGCGCGTCGACGTGGTCGGGTGACCGACTACGACACCGCTGCCGGCTACGGCCTCGTCACCGATGACCGGGGCGAGTGGTTCTTCCACTGCACGGCCATCGCCGACGGTTCGCGGGCGATCGAACCGGACACCGAGGTCGATTTCGTGCTCGCACCCGGACACCGAGGGCGCATGGAAGCGCGGGACATCCGTCCCGCAGGCTGAGAAGCCCGCGCTACTCCGGGCTGCCCTGGTTCTTCAGCTGCACGAAGACCATCCGCAGCTGCTCGAGCGCTTCGTTGAGTGTCGGCTCGGCGTCGCCGAGGCGACCCTCGAGTTTCTCGACGAGCGCGGCGAGCCCGTCGATCGCGACGGTGGCCTCGGTGAAGTTCGGGGTCTCCTGGGAGAGGTGGAGCGCCGCGAGTTCGTAGAGGCCCATGCCGTGGTTGGCGACGATCATCGCTGCCGGCGTCTCGAGCAGCCGACCCCGGGCCTCGGCCATCTCCCGCACCATCTCCTCGGCCCGGGCGCGTTCCTCGGGGCTGAGATCATCGAGGGTGACCCCTTCGGGCAGGGCGGCCGCGATCTCGTCGTCGAGCGACGGATCGGCCGTCGGCGCGTCGGCCGGGGGAGGGGTGGGGGCGGAGCGATCAACGGGGTGTTCGCCACCAGGTGTCCAGAGAGAACTCATGGCTGGTACCCTAACGGTCACAATTGAATGGCAAGCGGGGTTCGCCCCCACCCGGCCATCCGGTTCTCCGGAACCACAGTGCGCCCGGGTCGACCACACGGCAGAATCCTCGGATTCTTTCGCGGACGTCGGCTTGCCGACGTCCGTTGTCTCGTTTTGAGGCAACGGGCTCACGCCAACCAACGGAGGTTCCGTGCTCACGAGGAGTACAGGGCGATAGCACCGCCAAACGACGAGCCAAGGATCAATGACCGGATCCGGGCAAGAGAAGTTCGACTGATCGGCCAAGACGGCGAGCAGATCGGAGTGAAGGCGCTTCCCGAAGCGCTCAACATCGCTCGCGCCGCAGGTCTTGATCTTGTTGAAGTCGCCGATCAGGCAAACCCCCCGGTTTGTCGGATCATGGACTACAGCAAGTGGAAGTACGAGAACAACCAGCGCCTGAAGGAGTCGAAGAAGAAGTCTTCGAATCTCTCGGTCAAGGAGATGAAGTACCGGCCCAAGATCGGACCGGGCGACTTCGACACCAAGACCCGCAAGGTCGAGGGATTTCTCGGTGAAGGCCACAAGGTCAAGGTCACGATCATGTTCCGTGGTCGAGAGATGCAACATCCGGAGCTGGGTCGCAAGATCCTCGACCGGGTCGCCGAGACGGTCGATCACGTCGGCAAGGTGGAGTTCCACCCCCGCCAGGACGGCCGCAACATGGTGATGGTGCTCGCTCCCGACAAGCAGGCACAGGCCCGTCACCAGAAGCAGATGGAAAAGGAAGCAGCCGAGGCGGAGGCCGCCGAGGCGTCGGAGTCCAGCTCCGAATCCTGAGAAAGCACACAACATGCCCAAGATGAAGACCCACAAGGGTGCGGCCGCGCGCTTCAAGCGCACCGGCACCGGCAAGCTCAAGCGCCGGCACCAGAACAAGAACCACATCCTCGAGAAGAAGAGCCCCAAGCGGAAGCGTCAGCTCCGCCAGACGGCCATCGTCTCGAAGGCCGACGAGAAGAACCTGCGCGACCTCGGCGTCTGAGCCGGTCCGTACTGCACACGATCAGTCCGCACGCCGAGGGCGTGAGGCGAGATAGAGACAGAAAGGGAGACTCATGGCACGCGTCAAGCGGTCTGTTCACTCCAAGAAGCGCCGCCGGGTAGTACTCGAGCGGGCCAAGGGCCACTACGGCAACCGTTCACGGACCTTCAAGTCCGCCAACGAGTCGGTCATGCACGCCGGCAACTACGCGTTCCGCGATCGCCGGGCCCGCAAGGGCGAGTTCCGCAAGCTGTGGATCCAGCGCATCAACGCCGCGTGTCGTGAGAACGGCACCAGCTACAGCCGGTTCATCGCCGGGCTGAAGGCGGCCGAGATCGAGGTCGATCGCAAGATGCTCTCGGAGACGGCGATCCACGACCCGGCCGCGTTCAGCGCCCTGGTCGAGGCCGCCAACGGGGCGCTCGCCGACGCCTGATGGCTCCTGCTTCCGAGTCGCATGTGCTCGGGGCACAGAATCCGAGAATCGCTGAACTGCGCCGCCTGATCGGGCGGCGCAGTTCGCGTTCCGCCGAGATCGTGATCGAGGGCCCGCGCACGGTCCGCGAGGCGCTCGAGGCCGGCCATCTGCCGTCCACGGTGATCGTGCCGGAGTCGGGCGACGGTCATCCGTTGCTCGACGAGTTTCCCGGGTCGGTCGAGATCGTGGTCACCCGCGACAAGGTCTTCGACCGCCTGGCGCCCTCCGTGTCGCCGCAACCGATGCTCGCCCTCGTGCCGCGGCCGGTGAGTGACGTGCCCCACGCCTTCGGCGCGGACGATGTCGCCCTGGTGCTCACCGACGTGAGCGATCCGGGCAACGTGGGCACGCTGATCCGGGTCGCCGACGCCGTCGGTGCGCTGGTCGTCGTGTGTGTCGGTGGCGCCGACCCGTGGGGTCCGAAGGTCGTCCGCTCCTCGGCCGGTTCGGTGCTTCGTGTGCCGGTGGTCCAACTCGACTCCGTCGACGCGGCCAGCGCCGCACTGCGTGCCGCCGGCGCTCGGCTGATCGGCACCGACGTTCGAGAGGGAGAGCCCCACGACGGGGGAGTGCTGGCCGGCCCGGTCGCCATCGTGCTCGGATCCGAGCCCCACGGCCTCGACCGTGGCGCCGTCGACGTCGATGCCTGGGTGCGGATCGACATGCCCGGCAACACCGAATCACTCAACGTGGCGATGGCCGGCACCCTGCTCGCCTACGAGGCCCGCCGCGGCTGACGGGCGCGGGCCGGGGGTGTTGAGGTCGGCCCGCGCAGTGTCGAGGATTCAGGCCACCAGGTCGGCGTCGTCGGGGTGGTCACGGATGAAGCCGGCGGCGAAGGAGCAGAGGGGCCGGATCGTGCGCTCGCCGGCGCGGAGATCGTCGAGCATCCCCCGCATCAGCCGATCGGCCATGCCCTGTCCCCGCATCTCGGGGTCGGTTTCGACGTGGGGCACGACCAGCGTCGTGCCATCGAGGTGGTAGTCGGCGATCGACACGATGCGCCCCTCGACGACCAGCTCGTACCGGCGGCGGTCGGGATTGTCGCGGACGGTGTGGGGGATCTCGTCGTCAGGCTTGATCACCCACGCAGTCTCGCAGGCGCAACCGTCGGATATGTGAACGGGTCGACGCCCCCGACCCCCTAACCTGTGGCCCTGATGATCCAGGAGCTCGAACAACATGCGGCCGAGGCCAGTTCCCGCCTCGCCGACGTGGCCGATCTCGACACGCTCGCCGCGCTCGACGCGGAGTTCCTCGGGAAGAAGTCGGCCCTTACCGCCGCCAAGAAGCAGCTCGGGGGGCTCGACCCCGAGGAGCGCAAGGCCGCGGGTCGCGCCGTCAACGAGATCCGCAACCGGATCGAGAACGAGATCGCCGATACGAGGGCGCGGCTGACCGCTGCCGCCCGGGCGGTGCAGCTCGAGGCCGAACGGCTCGACCTCACCGAGCTACGCGACGAGATCCGGCGAGGCTCGATGCATCTGGTCACCCAGGCCCGTGACCGACTCGAAGACGTGTTCGTCGGCATGGGCTTCACCATTGCCGAGGGACCCGAGGTCGAGACCGCCTGGTACAACTTCGAAGCGCTCAACATCCCCGAGTGGCACCCGGCCCGCGGCAGCTTCGACACGATCTTCGTCGACCTGGGCGAGCCGGAGGAAGTGATGCTCCGCTCCCACACGTCGCCGGTGCAGATCCGCACGATGGAGAACACCGAGCCGCCGATCTACATCGTGGCGCCGGGCCGTACCTTCCGCACCGACACCGCCGATGCCACCCACCTGCCGGCCTTCAACCAGATCGAGGGCTTGGTCATCGACCGCGGGATCTCGCTCGGCGACCTGTCGGGCACCATCGACGAATTCGTGCGCGCCTTCTTCGGGACGGAAGTCAAGACGCGGCTGCGTCCCTCGTACTTCCCCTTCACCGAGCCCAGCGCAGAGTTCGACATCTCGCGGCCCGACGGCTCGTGGCTCGAGCTCGGCGGCTGCGGCGTGGTCCACCCCAACGTGTTGCGCAACTGCGGCATCGATCCCGAGGAATGGCAGGGCTTCGCCTTCGGCTTCGGCATCGATCGGCTCGCCGTCATGCGCTACCAGCTCGACGACATCCGTGAGCTGGTCAACAACGACGTCCGCTTCCTGAGGCAGTTCTGATGAAGGTCACCCTCTCCTGGCTGCGTGAGTTCGCGCCCGACATCGACGGCGACCCCGTCGCGCTCGGCGAGACCCTGTCCGCCCTCGGCCTGGCGGTCGAGGAGATGGAGATCATCGGCGATCTCGTGGAGGGCGTCGTACTCGCCAAGGTGCTCGATCTCCGGCCGCATCCCGATGCCGACAAGATCCAGCTCGTCGACGTGGACGACGGCAGCGGCGCCGGGCCGCTCCAGGTCTGCTGTGGCGCGTTCAACATGGCCGTCGGCGATCTCATCCCGTTCGCCACGATCGGCACGACGATGCCCAACGGCATGGAGATCGCCCAGCGCGAGATGCGGGGCCAGACCTCCAACGGCATGTGCTGCGCCGGCGCCGAGATCGGCTTCGGCGACGACGACGAAGGCATCCTCATCCTCAACGACCGTGTGGTCGAGGGAGCCGAGCTCGGCATGCCGCTGGGCGAGGCGCTCGGCATCGAGGCCGATGTGCTCTGGGATCTCGAAGTCAACGCCAACCGGCCCGATGCGATGTCGGTCGCCGGGGTCGCCCGCGACCTCGCCGCCGCCCTCGGCGTGCCGTTCGCCTTCCCGGTCCACGACGCTCCCCGCAACGACGAGTCGGTCGACGACCTCCTGACCGTCGAGGTGCTCGATCCCTCCTTGTGCGGTCGGTTCGTTGCCACCGTGCTGCGAAACGTCACGGTCGGCACCTCGCCGGTCTGGATGCAGAACCGGCTCATCCAGCTCGGCATGCGCCCCATCAACTCGATCGTCGACATCTCCAACTACGTGATGCTCGAGCTCGGTCAGCCGAACCACACCTTCGACCTGGCCACGGTGCCCAACGGTCACCTCCGGGTGCGGCGGGCCGCCGACGGCGAGACCCTCACCACCCTCGACGGTGTGGAGCGCACGCTCACCGCCATCGACGGCGTGATCGCCGACGAATCCGATCAGATCGTCTCCCTCGCCGGTGTGATGGGCGGCGCCTCCACCGAGATCTCCGAAACGACCACCGACGTCCTCCTGGAGATGGCCTGGTGGGACCCGCCGTCGATCTCGCGCACCGTGAAGCGGCTCAACCTGCCGAGTGAAGCCTCGACCCGCTTCCGTCGGGGCGCCGACTGGGGCGACAACATCGACCGGGCGATGCAGCGGTTCATCCAGCTCGCAACCGAGCAGGGCGCGGTCGCGGCGACCGGCCAGGTCGACGTGGGCGGCACGCTGCCCGATCGTTCGCCGGTTCGGGTCCGCACCGCCAAGATCAACAGCCTGGTGGGCACCCGCCTCTCGGCCGGCGAGATGGCCTCCCATCTCACCTCCATCGGATTCGGTGTCGACGCCGCGGGCGACGACCTCGACGTCACGGTTCCCACCTGGCGGTGGGACACCGCCACCGAGACCGACATCGCCGAGGAAGTCGCGCGGATGCACGGCTACGAGAACATCGAGCGCACGGTGCCCAAGGGCACCACCGCAGGCGGGCTCAGCGAGTACCAGCAGGCGCGCCGACTCGTGCGCGACGTGCTGCTCGGCGCCGGCTGCGACGAAACGCTGCCGATGCCGTTCCTTGCGCCGGGTGACCTGCGCGCCGCGGGACTGCCCGAGGACGGAGTGACCCTCACCAACCCGCTCGTCCACGAGGAGTCGGTGCTGCGCACGTCGCTGCTCCCGGGTCAGCTGAAGGCGATCGCCTACAACCAGTCGCACCGCAACGACGACGTCCGCTTCTTCGAGATCGACCACGTCTACCTCCCGGCCCCCGAAGGGCAGCTGTTGCCCGACGAGCGGGAGTACCTCGCCGTCGCGCTCGCCGGCGAGGAGGCCCCCGCCGCCGTGGCTGTCCTGGACCTCCTCGAACGGGCGTTGGCACTGCCCAACGTGCAGCTCAAGGCGGCCAGCCCGGCCGGGCTGCACCCGACCCGCACCGCCGAGGTGGTGATCGCCGGACGCACCCGAGGTCATGTCGGCGAAGTCGACCCGTCCGCCCTCGAGAACTATGGCGTCGAAGGCCGCGTCGCCTGGCTCGAGCTCGACCTCGGCGAGGTGCTCGGCGGGCCGCACGGCAACCGCAAGTACACGCCCGTCAGCAAGTACCCGTCGAGCGACATCGACCTCGCGTTCGAGGTGCCCGACGAGGTCCCGGCGGCGCAGGTGGCGGGCTCGCTGCGCAAGGCGGGCGGCAAGCTGCTGCGCGACGTCCGGCTCTTCGACGTGTACCGCGGCGAGGGCGTGCCCGACGGCAGTCGCAGCCTGGCCTACCGGCTCCGGTTCCAGGCCGCCGACCGGACCCTCACCGACACCGAGGTGGCCGAGGCCCGTCAGGCTTGCATCGACACGGTTGCGAAGCAGCAGGGAGCCACGCTTCGCGCCTGAGTCACGGGTCGAGGCGAGCGGCGAGGCGAAGCAGGTCGTAGAGCGCGCCCTCGGCGACCTGTTCGTCGGGCGTGTCGACGAGCGGGATCTCGATACGCACCGATGCGCCGTCTCCCGTGCGGACCTTCTCTGCATCGATCTCGGCGACCAGGTCGAGCATGCGGGAGTTCTCCCGCAGGACGTTGGTGACGAGCGTCGAATACCCGGCTGCGTCGGCCGTCCCGGTGACCACCTCGAGCAGGAGACGACCGATCCCGCGACCGTGATAGTCGTCGGTGACCGCGACCGCGGCTTCGGCCTTCTCCGGCTCGTCGGCCAGTTCGATGAGGCGGGCCACGCCGACCCCGAGCCCGGGTGGCGGCACGTCGGCCGCCGGGTCGTAGGCGACCCAGGCCCGATGGGTTCGGTGGTCGAGGTCGGTGAGCTGGCTCACCCAGGCCTGGGGAAGATGCTGGAGTGGGGTGAAGAAGCGCAGGTACTTGCTGCGGTCGGAGAGGCGTTCGAAGCCCGCCCTGAGCTCATCGGCGTCGGAGGCGCGGATGGGTCGGAGCGTCACGCGCCCGCCATCGGGGAGCGTGTGGGTGACGCCGTCGGGGGAGAGGGGGAGATCGAGCCGAGCCACGCGCGAACGCTAGTGGCGAACGCACTACCGTGCGCCTCATGCGTATC
>Ga0213866_10000215_pt1 | contig 48115 bp, 36 predicted proteins | sample PICome_11_FD_160079 | JGI IMG/M metagenome (GOLD analysis project Ga0213866, IMG submission 160079) | Coastal seawater microbial communities near Pivers Island, North Carolina, United States - PICO284 | ecosystem: Environmental > Aquatic > Marine > Coastal | place: USA: North Carolina...
GGTACCGAGTTCGGCGTGCACGTCCTGCCCAACGCCGTCACCACCACCGTCTTCACCGGCGAGGTCTCGGTCGACACCCCCGACACCGAGCCGCAAACCCTCACCACCCACCAGACCGCACGGGTCTCCGTCAGCGGCGACAACCGCAAGCTCGTCGTCCAGGACAAACTCGCCCGGGGCTTTGACAAGCTCATCCGCCCGGCGATCGTCACCGACGCACGCATCAACCTCGACGGCTTTGAGGTCCGTGTCGTCCCACGCGGCGTCCGCGAAGACGCGCTGCTGTTCACCGACCGCGTTCACGAAATCAACGGACTGGACAACAACGGCATCCCCCGCGTCCTGCGCGGCGGCGACCTGGTCATGATGCCCGGCGACGCGCGGCCCGACATCACGCCCGGCACTAAAGGCCTCGAGCTCGAACTCGAACTCGCGCAGCCCGCGGACATCTACATCCTTATGCCGGACACGGCCAAGCCTCAGGCCTGGCTCAAGCGCGATTACGAACAAACCCCCCTGCGCGTCGGCCACGACCGCGGCGAAGGCACCGCCAACGAAGCCCCGGCCGTCGGTTCAGGCAACAGCATCGACAACGACTTCATCGTCTGGAAGCGCTCTGTCGATCAGCCCGGCACCGTCACCGCCGGCTACGGCATCAACTTCACCATGTATGCCATCATCGTTGTTCCGAAGGAGCAAGGGGGGCCGACCCAGCCATAGTCATCACCGTGGCATCACCGCCGCTATCAGCGGCCAACGACTCATCGTGCGTAATACCAATCACCTTTTATTTACGGAGGATTCGTAATGTTCTCAGATCGACTCAAAAGAAGTGTTTCAACCCTCGCCCTGATCGGCGGCCTGTGTGCCGTCGGCTCGGCACACGCCGCGTTCGTCGCGTACCACGACTTCGGCGAGATCGGCAGTGCGCTGCCAGGCAACCTGTCGACACACACCGTCGGTTCCGCGGGCGACACGACAGCCAACACCAACGCCGGGGCGGTCCAACTCGTCCAGTTCTCCGACGGCGCGGGCACCGGCGTGTTTGTCACCGTCACCGGAAGCAACGGCACCGACCTGCGCAACACAAACGTGATCGACCCGCCGACGGGTGGATCGCCGGCCGACGCGCTGTTCAACGGCGTCGGGCTCGGCTTCGACGCGGGCCTGCTCTATGAAGGCGGCAACAACGGTGCCGACGGCATGACCATCACCCTCACCGGGCTGGACCCGACCAGGCTCTACGACCTCGCGTTTGTTGGCGGCCGCAACATCCCCGCAGACAACCCCGACCGGTTCACCCTGGGCGGCGTCGACGGCACACCGACGAACATCAGCTCGTCGGGCATCGTCAGCGCCTTCGTGACCGAGCAGGAGACACGCGACAATCCCGTGCCCAGTGGTGTCATTCGTTGGCAGAACATCGACCCCGGCGCGGATGGCACCATTACGGTAGCCGTCGAGCCTGAACTCGTTGCCAACGCGAACGTGGCCTACATCGCCGCACTACGCCTCGAAGAAGCCGTCCCCGAACCCAGCTCCCTGGCGTTCCTCGGCCTCGGCGGCCTGCTGATCGCGCGCCGACGGCGTAGCTCATAACGTTTCTCCTTCAAGTGGTGCCGCACCCCGAAAGGCATGTGGTACCTTTAATGGATCTGTATTTGCCCTGCTCAGGGAGACTTGAAGTGCGTCGTGCGTTCACCCTCATCGAACTGCTGGTGGTCATCTCCATCATCGCGCTGTTAATCGCGCTGCTGCTGCCCTCGCTGGGGCGCGCCAAGGAGTCCAGCCGACGCACCGCGTGCTCGTCGAATATCCGGCAGATCGGCATCGGCTACTACACCTACGGCGTCGATTTCAAGGACCGTGTCCCGCTCGGCTACGTCGACAACAACATGGGCTCCAACTACCACATGATCATGAACTGGGCGACGCCCACCCGGTACATGCTCATGGGCGAGCTCTTTAACCTCGGCATCATCGAGGAGAGCCAGGCCTTCTACTGCCCGTCGCAGACCAACCCGTTCTGGAGCCACGACACCGAGGGTAACCAGTGGAACGTGCCCTACCTCTGGAACGGCCAGCAGAAACAGACGCGCTCGGGCTACAGCAGCCGGCCGCTCTACGAGGGCGAGCAGTGGCACTGGGGCCCGCGCAACAACGCATCGCCGCCGGACAACCTGCCGCGCTTCGATGAGCTGGACAACGCGGTCATCGCCTCGGACGTCACCGCCAACATCGCGTCGTTCGAGGGCAGCCACAACGCCGGCGAGGGCGTCAACGCCGTGCGCATCGACGGCTCGGTGGGCTGGGTGATGCGCGAGGCCTTCAACGACTTCCTCACGCCCAACCTCTCGTCCACCTACGCCAACGACCTCTGGACCGCGTTGGACGACGGCGAGTAGGCACCACACAGCATCTGAAATGGTGGTAGGTTCTGAGCTAACGGGAGGGCGAGGCTCCCGCCGAGCCGCAATGGCTCTCCAACTCGCGGCTCGGCGGGAGCCTCGCCCTCCTGAAAAAAATTTCTCGCCGCCTGCTAGACGCTGAAGGAAACCACCATGAAAACCCTGCTGACCGCGTTGCTCGCCGCCCTGCTGCTCGCCTGCCCCGCGCTGGCGGACGGCCACGGCAAGCACCTGTTTATCCTCTCGGGCCAGTCGAACATGGCCGGGCTCAACCCCGCGATCTCGTTCACGCCGACTGTTGAAGAGGCCTTCGGCAAGGACAAGGTCATCGTCGTCAAGAGCGCACAAGGCGGCCAGCCTATCCGACGCTGGTACAAGAAATGGAAGCCCGCACAGGGCGACGAGCCCAAGGCCACCGGCGACCTGTACGACGTGCTGATGAAAAAAGTCAACGCGGCGATCGAAGGGCAAACGATTGAATCCGTCACCTTCGTCTGGATGCAGGGTGAACGGGATGCCAAGGAAAAGCACGGCGAAGTCTATGCCGACGCCATGCGCGGCCTGATCGATCAACTCGCGGCCGACCTCAAGCGTGAGAAGATCAACTTCGTCATCGGCCGGCTCAGCGACTTCGACATGGAGAATAAGCGTTACCAGCACTGGACGATGGTGCGTGATGCGCAGGTCAAGGTCGCTGAGGACGACGAACGCGGCGCGTGGGTCGACACCGACGACCTCAACGACAAGGGCACGCCCGAGAAGATCAAGCACGACCTGCACTACACCAAGGACGGCTACAAGACCCTTGGCAAGCGCTTCGCGGACAAGGCGATCGGGTTGATTAAGCAGTAGCTGCTTTCATTAACAACAACAGGTAATACACCATTGTGTGATTTTGCTTCGTGTTAGCACGAAGGGGTTGTAATTGCGCCTTTTGGTAATAACCTAATAATTAATCACTTCGTTGGCGGATCAGCCGCCGTATCTGGTTTTTCTTTTCATAGAAGTCATCTTGGAGGACAAGGATGAGATCAGGCAAATTTCAATTCGGGACCGCAGCGCTATGTGCGACGCTCATCACGGGCACCGCTTTCGCTTCGGAGGTTGACGTCGTCAGCGTGACCGCGTCCAGCGAGATCGGTGGTTCGTTCGATCGACAGGACGACTACCTGATCGATGGAAGCGGGCTCAATGCCAACGGCCAGCATACGACGACGGTCGAAGGAAACATGTGGCTGAGTAGCGGTACCAGTTTCGGCGGTGACGACTTGGACCCCAACGTCGTCTTCGACCTGGGCGCGGCCTACACGGTCAACGAGCTGCGGGTTTGGAACTACAACGAGTCACCCCCGAACCTGACCAGCCGCGGCGTCAATGCGGTGACCGTGCAGTACGGCACGACGCCCGCGTTGGGTTCGTCCGTCTCGGGCATCACCAATTTCGCCCAAGCCAACGCTCAAGGCACTTACACCGGCGAGACCTTCGACCTCTCGAGCGCGCCGATCACCGCCCGCTACGTCAAGTTCGACATCGACTCGAACCACGGCGGAGACAACAATTTCTACGGCCTGTCCGAGGTGCAGTTTGACGCCAGCCTCGCCAACCCCATTGCCGGCGTGACGGTCGAGGACTTTACCTCGCAGCTCAGCGGTTTCGGCGGCCGGCTCGCGAGCGACACGATCGATGGCTCAGGGTTCAACCCCACGACAGGCGTCCACGACAACAACGCGAGCAATATGTGGCTGTCCGACGGCGACGGCATCAACGAGACAAATGAGGGCGAGAACGGCCTGCCCACGATGATCACCTATGACCTTGGGGACGTCTACGACCTCGATGCGATTGCTGTGTGGAACTACAACGAATCTGGCCTGACCAGCCGCGGCGCACGCGAGGTCGCGATCAGCGTGGCCTCGGGCGAGTTCGGCGTGTTTAATCCGATCGGCGTCTTCGAGTTCGATGAGGCACCGGGGACCAACAGCGACTTCGGCCAGCTGATCTCGCTCGAAGACATCGCCGGTACAGACAGCGTGCGACGTGTCCGCTTCGATATCAACTCGAACTGGGGCGCGGCTAACGAATACGTCGGCCTGTCCGAAGTCCGCTTCTCCGGCGTCCCCGAGCCAACCTCGCTGAGCCTGCTGGCATTGGGTGGGCTCGCGCTGATTCGGCGACGACGGGTGTAAGCCACAAACACATCAATCACTCAAGCACCTGAATAGCGAGGAAGGGCAGCACCCTTACTCGCTATTTTTGCTAACTCTTCTATGTGACGGTTGTAGGCATACAGGACAGCGGGGATACTTATAAAGTCTTTGCCCGTGCCGTGGTGTTGATATGCCCGGTTGTCTGCGGTTCATTTCGACCGGATGTGTATTGGAGGAAGTTGGATGAAGTCAATGAGTACACGTTCATTAATGGCGGCACTGTTGTTTGGCGCGGCCGGTTGCTTGTAGACTTCGGTCAGCGCGGACCTGGTGGGTCTGTGGCAGTTCAACGGTGACTACACCGACTCATCCAACAACACCAACGACGGCACCGCTAACGGCGGCGCGTCGCTTGTCGCGGGGCAGGTTGACTATGGCTATGCCTTGAACGTCAACACCGGTGCCACCAGCGACTGGGTCCAGGTCGGGCACGACACGTCGCTTGATCTCACCTCGGCCGGCACCATCAGCGCGTGGGTCAACGCGGCGGGCACCTCCTGGGAAGGCCTCCTCGCCAAAGCACCAAGCAACGGCTCGCAGCCCCAGCATGCGGGCAACTACGAGGTGCGCCTGGAGAGCGGCTCGCAGGACATCCAGTTCCTGTACCAGCGCGGCAACTCTAACGATACGCACAGCGTGGACAGCGGGACCCCTGTCCCCACCTCCACCTGGCAGCACGTCGCGGTCACGGTCGATGGGTCCGGCCCAACCGAAACCGTTCAGTTCTACCTCAACGGGACGCTGGTCGATACCAAGACCGGTCAATCCAACGGCTTCGGCGCGACCAACACCAACCCGCTGTACATCGGCCGGCGCGGCGACCTGGGCACCGTCTTCAACGGCCAGATCGACGATGTCGCCATCTTCAACGAGGTGCTCAACGTCGGTCAGATCAACGACATCATGGGCGGCGACTTCGACGCCTTCATCGGCGGCCCCGCCGCCATCCAGGTCGCGGGTGTGACGATCGAGGATGTTTCTTCGGAACTCGTCCAGGGGTTTGACCGCCCCGCCACACTTACGCTCAACGGGGTCGGCCTGAATCCGGACCTGTCGCACAGCAACAACCCGGACGGCGTGTCGTGGCTGTCCAACGGCACCTTTGCGGGCAAGACCCCGCAGGACCCGTTGCCCGCGGTGATCACATACGACCTTGAAGGCAACTATGACCTCGATTCGATTGTCGTATGGAACTACAACGAGGTGAACCTGACCAGCCGTGGGGCAAACCTCGTCGAGATCCTGATCGCCGATAGCGTGGGCGGGACGTTCGAGTCGCTTGGCGACTTCACGTTTACTCAGGCGCCAGGCACGGAGGACACGAATTACAGCCAGACGATCGACCTCAGTTCGTACGCAGACGCGGACAACGCTCGACTCGTCAGGTTCAACATCAAGTCAAACCATGGCGGCGATAACCAATTCGCTGGTTTGAGCGAAGTGCAGTTCTATGAAGTCCCCGAGCCTTCATCCCTCGCGCTGCTGGGCCTGGGCGGGCTGCTCGTCGCGCGGCATCGACGCGATTAAAAAAGCACATCGATCAACGATTAGATCGCGTTTAGGAATTTCAATATGAAAAGCAAGACTCTCCTAACTACCGCCGTGCTCGCCCTAAGCGCCTCTTCGATCAGCGCTGCTCCGATCACGGTGCCCAACTACTCCTTCGAAGCACAGGTCCTTGGCTCAGGTGCCGTGGCTCCCGGCTCGCCAACAGACTGGCTGCTCAGCGGTGGTGGTGGCGTCTACTATCCCAACGGGGGCAACTTTATCTCGAGCGGTCCGCTCGCGGCGCCTGCAGACGGGAACCAGTATGCCTACCTGGAAACAGCGACAGCCAACCCCGGCACGGTCACGCTGACCTCCGCCGCCTCGCTCGCGACGGTTGTTGCGGGCACGACCTATACGCTGACCGCAGCGATCGGCCACCGGAACTTCGACGCGGCGGGCGGGCGTCGGCCAGACGATTACAAGATCGAGCTCCTCGTCGATGGCACCCCGGTCGCGACCAACACGCTGAGCGATGCCCACACCAATATCCCGTCGGGGACTTGGGTCGACCTGAGCACCGATTTCACCGCCGTCTCGTCGGGCGGTGCGCTGACCATCCGCCTGACCCACTCGTCAGATGACGCCACGTTCCGCCAGGGCGCTTTTGACAATATCCGGCTTGACGCTGTCCCCGAACCCACGTCGCTTGCCCTGCTGGGCCTGGGCGGGCTAATCGTCGCGCGGCGTCGACACTGATCGCTGCTGAGCGGCGCACGCCAGAACAACAAACTCGCTGAGCACCCGCAATCGGGCCGATGGTGGCTGTGTCCATGCGCGATCACCGCCGACCAACCCGTGCAAACGCCTTCACGCTGATCGAGCTATTGGTCGTCATCAGCATCATGGCGGTCATGATCGCGCTGCTGTTGCCGGCACTGGGCAGCGCGCGGGCCTCGGCGACCGACACGCAGTGCAAGGCCAACCTGCGCTCAACGCATCAACTGCTCTACAGCTTCGCCTCCGACCAGCGTGGCAACCTCCCGCTCGGCTACCGCGGCGGACGCATGCAATGGAACACGATGGTCTACTCGGGCACGAGCGGGAAGTTCGTGCTCTTCGGCCGGCTCTACACCGACGGTTACCTCGATGATGGCCAAGCGCTCTACTGCCCGGCCGAGACCGCGAGCAAGCAGTCCTACGACACGCCCGACAACCCGTGGCCGCCCGGCGAGAACCCGAGCGCGAACACCGAGGGCGGCTACGCGTCCTACCCGTTCATGGACTGGGTCTGGGCATCGACGCCTGATGATCTGAGCCCGCCGAGGCGCTGGCCCAACCTCGACACGCTCGAGCCCGCGCAGCCGCTGCTGGCCGACGGGGTGGGGCTGGCCGACCGGCTGGACGCGCGGCACATCGACGGGGTGCACGTGCTCTATGCCGACGCGGCCGTGGCCTGGCGGCAGCGCACCGACTTTCAGACGCCCCTGGACGCCTGCACCGGCCTGTCCCCGGCCAACAACCCCCTGCAGCAGCAGGTCTGGGACATCCTCGCCGACCGGTAATCCAGGCGCTTTACCGTAAAAAGCATGCAAATAAAACGGGAACCGCACACTCTGCTACGCGTCTGAGTGGAGGCGTGGGACACCCTTCCCCGCGAACAATCCCCACTTTCCGAAGGACGTGCTATGAAGATGTTCACCACCCGATCGCTACTCGTTGCCGGCGTCGTCGCGCTGAGCCTCGGCCTGACCACCACCGCCCAGAGCGACACCGAAATCGAACGCGGCGAGGTCCCCTCGCTGCCCGCTGACATGCGCGGCAAGATCGTCAAACCCACCGACGGGCCCCGGCTCGTCAAGAAAACAGAACGCCGACAGATCGCCGAGGAGATCGAAACCGAAACCATCCACGTCATCCACCCGCCTGACAAAGTGCGCCCCGACCCGGATTTCGCGCCCGTTGACCCTAAGCCCGTGCCGGTGCCTGATGTCGCCGACGCCCCGCTTATCCAGATCGCATTGCTGCTGGACACCTCCAACTCTATGGACGGGCTGATCGATCAGGCTAAGGCCCAGCTCTGGATGATCGTCAACCGCTTCGCCAAGGCGCAGCGCAACGGGCTGGACCCCAACTTCCAGATCGCGCTCTTCGAGTACGGCAACACGAACCTGCCCGCCGAGGAAGGCTACATCCGCCAGGTCGTCTCGTTCACCAACGACCTGGACAAGGTCTCCGCCTCGCTGTTCGCGCTCAAGACCCAGGGCGGCGACGAGTACTGCGGCCAGGTCATCGACGAGGCACTGACCCGCCTCAGCTGGTCGGGCAACGCCAATGATTTCAAGGCGGTCTATATCGCCGGCAACGAGCCGTTCACACAGGGCAACGTGCACTACGTCGGCGTGTGCAAGCGGGCGCGCGACAAGGGCGTGCTCGTCAACACCATCCACTGCGGCAACGAGAGCCAGGGCATCTCCGGCAAGTGGCAGCACGGCGCGCACCTCACCGGCGGCAGCTTCCTGACCATCAATCAGGACCGCTCGGTCGTCCACGAGCCCGCGCCGCAGGACGACGAACTCGCCCGACTGAACACCCAGCTGAACAAGACCTACCTCGCCTACGGCAAGGCCGGCAAGTTCAATCTGGAACAGCAGACTGCCGTCGATGAAGCCAACGCCGAGCTCTCCCCCGACGCCGCCGCCGAGCGCTTCGCCTCCAAGGCCGGCCGGCTGTACAGCAACAGCCACTGGGACCTCATCGACGCGTGCGATCAGAAAGACTTCGACCTCTCGAAGGTTGAAGACAAGGACCTGCCTAAAGAGATGCACGGCATGTCGCTCGAAGAAAAGCGTGCCCACATCAAGAAGATGTCCGAGCAGCGTGCCGCGATCCAGAAAGAGATCAGCAAGCTTTCTGCCGACCGAGCCGAGCACGTCGCCGAGGCCCGCGCCAAGCGTGCCCAGGAAGAAGGCGACACACTGGGCGAGGCGGTCAACCAGATGATCGACGAGCAACTCAAAGAGCGCGGCTACGAGGTGAAGAAGGAAGAAAAACCTCAGGCCGATCCCGAAGCCAAAGCCAAGAAGTAGTCGCTAAGGCCTTTGGGAGGGCGAGGCTCCCGCCGAGCCGCAAGCCGCAGAACATTCGCGGCTCGGCAGGAGCCTCGCCCTCCCAACTAAACAACCCATGCTTCCTCCTAACCGCCCCCGCGTGATCAACCCCTCACGACGGGGGCGGTTGTTTGATGTGCCGTTCGATCACCCCATAGCACCGGGCGGGAACCCGGTGCGTGGAGCCGCAAAGCATCAGAAAGCGTTGCCCAAGCTCGTTCACCCAGGCTCCGGGCTCCCGCCCGGTGCTATGGGAAGCGTACCTACCTTCGTATCAAACCTCGGCCCACGATCGTCTACTGGTAGACTAATACCCCCAATACCGAATCGCCTTGCAAGGAAACCCCATGCCCACTCGACACGCGATCGCCCTCGCCTGCATCCTGCTGACCGCAGTCACCCTTGTCGCTCGCCCCGCCGCTGCGCAGGACGCGAACGAGAAGCAGCGCCCCAACATCGTCTTCATCTTCTCCGATGACCACGCACCCAACGCCGTCGGCGCCTACGACAGCTACCTCAAGGACGTCGTCCGCACGCCCAACCTCGACAAGCTCGCGGCACAGGGCATGCTCTTCAAACGCTGCATGGTCACCAACTCGATCTGCGGACCGATGCGTGCCGTCATCCAGACCGGCAAGTACTCGCACCTCAACGGCTTCTGGCGCAACGGCAACCAGTTCGACGGCAGCCAACAAACCTTCCCCAAGCTCCTGCAAAAAGCCGGCTACCAGACCGCCGTCATCGGCAAGTGGCACCTGGGCCGAACGCAGGTCCCCCAGGGCTACAACTACTCCGAGGTCCTCATCGGCCAGGGCCCGTACTTCAACCCGCCCATGCGCAAGGACGCCAAGGGCTCGGGTAATGACAAACAACGCACCACCGAAAAACACCACGGCTACACCACCGACATCATCACCGACCTCACCCTCGACTGGCTCGAGAACGGCCGGGACAAGTCAAAGCCCTTCATGCTCATGTGCCAGCACAAGGCCCCCCACCGCGAGTGGAGCCCCAAGCCCGAGATCTACAAGACCTGGAAAGACGTCGTCATCCCCGAGCCGGCCACGCTGTTTGAAGACTACGACAAACAGGTCGAGCCGCGCCGCAACCAGCAGATGACCCTCGCCAAACACTTCCACAAAGGCCGTGACGACAAGACCAAAAATTGGGCGCCCGGCAACATGACGCCCGAGCAGAAGGCAGCCTTCCGCTCGGCGTTCGCCGAAGAAAACGCGGCCTTCGAAAAAGCCCTGCCCAACATGTCGGAAAAAGACCGCGTGCGATGGGTCCACCAGCGCTACGTCAAGACCTACCTCGCCTCCATCGAATCGGTCGACCAGAACATCGGCCGCGTCATGCAGTACCTCGAAGACAACGGCCTGGCCGACAACACCGTCCTGATCTACTCCTCCGACCAGGGCTTCTACCTCGGTGAGCACGGCTGGTACGACAAGCGATGGGTCTACGAAGAATCCCTCCTCGCCCCGCTCATCATCCGCTGGCCCGGACACACCAAGCCCGGCACCGTCAACGGCGACATCGTCTCGCCCCTGGACTTCGCGCAGACCTTCCTCGACCTCGCCGGCGCCGACCAGCCCGACGACATGCAGGGCGCCTCGCTCGTCCCCGTCTTCAAGGGCAAGACCCCCGCCGACTGGCGCAAGAGCCACTACTACCACTACTACGAATGGCCCGGCTACCACGCGGTCAGCCGGCAGTACGCCGTCTGCACCGAACGCTACAAGCTGATCTGTTTCTACAACCCCAAAGACGAGTCGTCGGTCTGGGAGCTCATCGACTTGGACGTCGACCCCAACGAGACGAAGAACTTCTACGACGACCCCGCCTACGCGGATGTCCAGAAAGAACTGCACGCCGAACTGAAGAAGCTACGCAAGCAATACAACGTGCCCGAGCAAGACCCCGAGCAGCTGAACCGCGGCAAGAACATGCACTAACCGGCATCGCCTTCTTCACCCGCCTGCTCACCCGCCTCGCGCACCTGACGGAAGAAGGCCACGCCGACAAACGCGGTCAGCGCCCCGCCGAAGAGCAGCACGATGAAGACGATGTCCAGCGGCTTGCTGTTGGGGATGACGCCGTAGGAATAGAACAGGTTCATAAAGACCATCAGCCCGCCGACCGCCATCATCGCAATTGCGACGGTCTTCTGTTTCTGCTCGGGGACCATGCGGAAAAGAAGTGCCCCGAGACCTAAGACGATGACAGCACCAACCGCAGAGAGTGCGCCGGTGAGTCCTGCAGACATAATGGATTCCTCTGGTATAAAAGCGTGAAACGTTGAGCAAAGCGATGACGTGTGGATTGTACCGTGTCCGGGCTGCATCCCGTTGAATGCGGACAACACCCCCGGCCGGGATCATTGGAAACAAATCTCTATGTCATGCAATCGCGTGCCTAGCGCCTGCGTTGCAACAGCAACAGCCCGCCGACACCCAGCAGCACCAGCGACGTCGGCTCGGGGACAAACGTGATGTCAAGCGTCGGGGTCAGCGGGTCGCCTCCGGGGATATCCGGGCCGGTGAAACCAAAAATGAGCTGCGATTCGGTTTCGGGGGTTGGCGAAGGATCGGTCGCCGAGGGCAGCTCGCCCGCGAGGACTAGGGCCCCGCCTGCAAAAAGATCGAGGTAGGCCAGCCCGCCGGGCGTGATCGGGATCGACACGACCGTGCCGTCATCAGCCGCGGACACAGTTGCACCGCCAAGCACCAGCGCCCCATCGCCGAGCACGGGGAACAGCGAGGCGCCCACAATCACGCCCGGATCACCGGGGTCATCAAACGCGCCGAAGCCCGGCCCGGCATTAAGCGTCACGAGATCGGTAATCAAGCCAAGCGCCGCGCCCGGGTCGGTCGTCTCGAGCAGCTCAAACGTCTCGGTCGGGTCCAGGCTCTCGTAGCCGTGCATGCCTGCGGGGAACGGCGGCGCCACGCCCGGGCCCATGTACACCTTCAGCGTCGCGCTGGTAATTGGGCCGGTCACCGACGACAGGTCAAAGACGAAATAATTCTTCCGATCCATGTACCCGGTGCCCGAGGTCAGGCTCCCGTCAAGGAAGTGCTCCTCGCGCCCAACCGAGTAGTTGTACGTCGCCGGCGAGATCGTGCCGTCACCCTTCGCGCTGCCGCCCGCAACGGTGACGAAACCGGCATCGATGGCGGACAGCGTGACCGAGTCCGCGCGGGCCGTATCCGCCGCGCCAAACAACGCGATCGCCAACGCACTCATACCGAAACGTGAAACACGCAAGACTGTCATGACATGTCCCTCCCAACGAGATGCTCTGGCCCCACTCCAACGACGGGGTATACCGCCAGCCTAAATCAGAACCGTGCGGCCCCCAAGGGAGTCATCTGACGATTATTGAGAATGACTAGAAAGCGCTATACCGCAGGCCGCGTCAGTTCGTGCTCAGGACGCCTGGTCTTCGGCTTGCTCGGCTTCGGCCTGCTCCTTGAGCACCTTCGCCTCTTCCTTATCAATCTTCTTCAGTAAAAGTAGCGGCCGCACCGGGCTCGATGCCCCCGGGCTCACTTCACCGTAGAGATGCTTCCACTCGATGAGAACCAGATCGCCCTCTTCGAGCGACTCGATATGTGCCAGAAGAGCGGGGTCGCCCTTGGGTTCGCGGTGGAAGTCGGAGGTCTGGACCACATAGGCCGACTGCTTGTCGTCGCCGTACTTCCCTTCCTTCTTGTAGTGCAGGTAATCGGTGATCTTGAAATTGGCGAACAAACCAGAGCTGCCACATTTGTCGGGACAGCGGCCAGTCTTGCCGTGGCAACGGCGAAACTTATTCCCCTGGAACACCGCCACCACCTTGTGTTCAGCAAGCACCTCGAGTTTGTCGTTATCAGGCAACTGACCGACGTAAGCCTCGGGAACTTCGGCCTCTTTACCCTCCGCGTCCTGTGCGGGATCAGCTAGAACCAACAATGGGTTGAACGCCAATGAAATCACGAGTGCTGTAAGTATCATTAAATAAGACGTGTGCCGTTTCATCGTTAGCTTCCTGGTAGGGATTCTCTAAAGTAATAACGCATGAACTGAGGGTTTCTTAGTGGAAATACAATTATTTTTATAAGTCGCCTTTCCCAAGTCACCTGTCGTCAAATGTCCACCGCCAGCGGCGGCAAGACGATTTGAGCATCTGGCCGAGTAAGTCGACCCAGACAACTGTCCTTTATCGACGGGACAACTAATCGTTCGGATGCGTGAACAGGTATTTCCAAACGTCTTCATAGCGGTAGTTGCCATCCTTGTCTTTCGGCGAGGACTTACCTGGTATTGAGGCGCTGTGAGCCTGCTTCGGGGTACCCACATCTATTTTGCTGATGAGTTGACGGCTGTTTTGAAAAGGATGCTCGGCTTCATCGACATTGACAACAGGGCCGAGTTTTCCGAGCCCGAGCATCTTCCATGAACGTTGGTAGTGATCGGGCCAGCCGGCATCGTCTACGTGGGTAAAACCGAAGAATCGATTTGCTGGTGTTTCAGATTGCAGGTTCTGCCAAGTCTGTGTCTGATCGCGCGGCCCCGAAAACATCACGACACGGCTCACCTTTTTGTATTTTGCAAAGCGTGCCGCGGTAGTGGACCCATGAGAGCTACCCGAAACAATGATGTGCTCCCAGCGAAGACCTTTCCCGTCCTCGGTAAGAAAATAATCCCATTGCCCTTGGGGATTCTTTTTCGCAAGATGTTTCACAAACTGATAGGCACGCTCCATCATTCCGTCGGGTTGTGGTATATCGATAAAACTGCTGAAGTCTTGACCTGTTGCCGCTTCGAGTCGGATGCGGCCGATATGCTCTGTGTCCCCGTCGTTGAGGCTATGTAATTTGCTGAACCAGCCACGCGCGTAATGCACACTGATTGCGTGCAGCCCATAGCCAGCCAAGCGGTCGAATAGTTGGCCGTTGTATCCCATCAACCAAATGACGAGTTTGCCACGAGGGGCAGCACGCGTATCGACAATACCGCGCTGAATATCCGCGGGCTTACCTTCAGATTCAAAGACAAAGTTTATTTCTGGGTGCTCTTTTGCGCTCTTGTCGATCTCGCTCGCACGCGCCTCGAGCTGATAGCGTTGTGGCTCTTGATCACGATGCAGAAATGTATCGCCTTCATTCTCACCGAGCGCCGCGAAGGAGGCGAAACCAATCGCCACCGTGAACATTAGTAGGATGACCCCCTGTATGCCTGTTCGCTTATCTGTGATGATTGTGGGATCTAAGATGATTGTGCTTAGCCTGTTCATGTGGATTCCTTCTATAGCTGCGCAGCATGACCATGCCCGCCGCCTCCAGGTGTATGGACCGTCAGCGTTTGACCTGGCAGGATCTTAAGCGTGGTCTTCGCTGGCAATTCGGTCTTCTTGCCAAGTGCATCAGTGAGTGTGTTCAAACCATTTACACCCGGGTTGGCTCCGCTTAGGCCATATGGCTGCGAGCGGCGGCGCTCCGTGAGCAGCGTCGCGGTAGCAGGCGCATCGAATTGATACGCGCGGACGATGCCGTCGCCGCCGGTGTGCGCGCCCGCTCCGCCACTCGCTTCACGCACCGCGTACGCCACGATGCGTACCGGGTACGCGTGCTCGAATGCCTCGACCGGCGTGTTCAGCGTATTGGTCCTGTGGGTGTGCAGCGCGCTCGCGCCATCCGCACCCGGCGAAGCACCCACCCCGCCTGCCAACGTCTCGTAGTACGCGAACGGTTTGCTGCTCATCCCAGGCCTGGTGTCAAGCCCGCCGATCGTCACGTTATTCATCGACCCACACGACGCCGCGGGCACGCGCTCGGGCAGCACCTGAGCCAACGCACCGAACACGACATCGACCAGCCGCTGGCTCGTCTCGACGTTGCCGCCGGCGACCGGCGCGGGGTACTGCGCATCGATCACCGAGCCGGGGCGCGTCAGCACTTCGACCGGCCGCATCACCCCGCCGTTGCTCGGCAGGTCCGCGGGCAATAGACAGCGGAAACAATAGTTCACCGCCGACACCGCGATGGCCCGCACCGCGTTGACCGGGCCGGTGACTTGCGCCGCGCTCTGCGTGAAATCGACTTCGGCGCAGTCGCCTTTGATTCGAAGTTCACAACGCACCGCGATATCCGTCGTGCCAAAGCCGTCGTCGTCGAGCACATCCTCAAAGGCATAGGCCCCGTCGGGTAGCGAGGCGATCAGGCTGCGCACGATCCGCTCGGTGTAGTCGATCAGCGATTGCCCACGGTGCAAAAGCGTCTGGTGCCCGTAACGGTCGGCCATATCACGCAGCCGCTCAGCCCCGACGTGCAGCGCCGCGAGCTGCGCACGCAGGTCCCCCCGCCGCTCGTCGGGCATCCGCGAAGCATTCGCGATCCAGTCGACCGCCTCTTCGTCGAGCACGCGCGGCGTGATGCGCAGCCCCTCGTCATCAATGTGCCTACTGATCGGCAGCGACCCCGGGCTGATCCCGCCGACGTCCGCGTGGTGCGCGCGGTTGGCCAGGAAGAACGCAGGCCGATCGTCGCCGGGCAACACCAAAGGGCACACCACCGTGATGTCCGGCAGGTGCGTTCCCCCCGCGTACGGGTCGTTCAGCACGTACACCGCCCCGCCATCCATCTCATCAAACGCATCGATCACCGCGCTCACCGCCATCGGCGTCGAGCCCAGGTGCACGGGGATGTGCGCCGCCTGCGCGAGCATCTCACCCTGACCATCAAACAACGCGCAGGAAAAGTCACGCCGCTCCTTGATGTTCGGCGAATAGGCGCTGCGCATCAGACGCTCGCCCATCTCCTCCGCGATCGCCGCGAACAGGTGGCGGAAGACTTCCAACTCGATGGGGTCGATGTCAGCCATCTATAGAACCCTCCGTGCCTTCGCGTTGCAGGAGCAGTTGCCCATCGACCAGGACGCCGACCGACCAGCCGGCCGCAACAACCGTTGTCGCGGCATACTCTTCGATCAGGGCCGGCCCCGTAAAGCGCTCGCCCGACCCCAACGTGTCGCGCCAATGATGCCCAGCAGGCAGATCGGGCTGCCCATCACTCGGCTTGATCTCGCCTGGTGAAACGACCGGCGTCGGACCCAGCGCCTCGAGGCGCGCGGTAACGAGTTCAATCGGCTTGCCTTCCGGCGCGTAGCCATAAAGCCGGCGGTGCTCGTCAAGGAAACGGTCGATCACCGGCCGTTCCGCCTCGATCGGCACCGTAATCTCATACGACTGCCCAGCGAAGCGCAGGTCGAGCGCCCTGTTTAGCGTTCGGCCTTCGGCCGAAACATGGTCCGCATCAAGCGCCCGATCCGCACGACCCGCAAGCACCCCGATCGCGCTGACAACCGCATCATCCGCCATCGGGTCCGCATACCGCCCGCCGTCACACATGTAGCTGCGCAGCACCGCGTGAGAGAACGCGCAGCGCGGCGGCGCCGCGAGCATGCCGTAGGCGCTGAGCAGTCCGCCGTGGACAGGCACCAGCACGCGCGTCATACCGAGCAGATCGGCCAGCCGGCACGCGTGCAACCCTCCCGCCCCGCCGAATGCGACGAGTGTGTAGGCCCGTGCATCATGCCCGCGCTGCACGCTGACGCGCTGGATCGCGCGGGCCATCGCCGCATCCGCGACACGCAAGATGCCCTCGGCCGTCGCTTCGATCGACAGGCCCAACGGCTCGGCAAGTGTGCCGACTGCGGAGCGCGCCGCGTTTGTGTTGACCGATAGTGCCTCGCCCAATCGCCGCCCCTCGCGCAAATGACCGAGCACCGCGTGAGCGTCGGTAACCGTTGCTATGCAAGGGTTTTCACCCTGGTTGCCGTAGCACGCCGGGCCCGGATCTGCGCCGGCCGACCGCGGGCCGACCCGCAGCGCCCCGCCCCCGTCGATCCAAGCGACCGAGCCGCCGCCCGCGCCGACGGTGTGGATGTCGATCATCGGCAGCTTGATCGGCAGCGCGTTGATGGCCGATTCGGTCGTGCGCGTCGGGCCTTGATCGCACAGCGCGACATCGGTGCTGGTCCCGCCCATGTCGAACCCGATGATGCGCGGCTCGCTCGCCTGCTGCGCCATCGCCCATGCGCCGATCACCCCGCCGGCCGGCCCAGACATCACCGTCTCGACCGGGCGCTCTGTCACCGCGTCGGGCGGCAGCGTCCCGCCCCCGCTGGCCATGATGCGCAGCCTGTTGTTGCCAAGCGCCTCATCCAGCGCACCGATATAGCGCGACATCGTCGGTCCGACCACGGCATTCACGGCACACGTCGATGCGCGCTCGTACTCACGCAGCTCGGGCAATAGCGCACTAGATACCGTCAGGTGCACGCTAGGCATCGCTGCACCGATCGCCTCGGCTAGCGCCTGCTCGTGCGCCTCGTTCGCGTAGCTGTGCAGCAGACACACCGTGACGGCATCGACCTTCAACTCTTGCAACGCTTCAACCACGCGATCGATCTCATGCTGCGTCAATGCCGTGATCACCTGGCCGTCGTATCCGATGCGCTCGGCCACGCCGATGGTTTGATGCCGCGGGATCGGCGGTGTGTGGCGCCGGGGCGTGAGCGCGTAGAGTTCGGGGCGGTCCTGCCGGGCGAGGGTCAGCAGGTCCTCGAACCCCTCGGTGGTAATCAGTGCTGCGGCGTCGCCTTTCGCCTCGAGCAGCGCGTTGGTCGCGACGGTTGAGCCGTGGATGACCTGGCCGACCTCTGGCCGACCGCCCGACTGCTGTTCGTATGCGTCCAGCAGCGTGTCGATACCCTGCCTCACCGCCCGTCCCGGATCGTCGGGGGTCGAGAGCACCTTGCAGCAGGCCCGCACGGCCCCCGCCGGGTCGACGAGCAGCAGGTCGCTGAAGGTCCCGCCGGTGTCGACGCCGATGCGCCAGGCGGTGTTGGATGGGTCCTGAGCCATGGCGGGCATGATACCGGGCCGCTCACATTGATTTAACGCTTTGCGATGGCTGTATTTAACGTTTTCACAACATTGGGTAGCTTGCTCATCAAAAAATCATTGAGCGTGATTCATTTTTTCTGCGCGCGAGGGCCCGTCAGCTTGAACCATGTTTTCCACCATGACAACAACAGCCAATCGCACAGGCGCGAGGCCTATAAACTCTTGCCAGAACAACAGCTTTAAGCGGTCCATGATTTTTTCGTAAACAACTCAAGCAAATGGATTGACCGGTGCGATACACCTACATATAGTGGTCGAGCGTTTGAACCCTACCGAATCTGGTGGGGATAGTCAGAGGGAAGTCCGTTCTACGGCACGGGACTTGTTAGACAATCAGAGCCAAATCCCTGCCGTCTGGGAATGACACCCGGCGGGATTTTCTGCGGGCCGGCCCCTTGTATTGTCCGAACAAGAACCTAAAATCCCTCAAGCCGCTCAAACGCCGAGGCATGCACCACGTGGTCATGCCTGTTCGGAAGGTTTCAACGGATTTGAGGTCACGGAACATGACCAACCGATCGACGAAGACTTGTGCGTCTTTGCCCTGCTCGCCGGCTCGCCGGCGGGCGTGTTGTTGCGCGGGGCTGGATCCCGCGTATGTAATCGGGCCTAAGACAAACAAGCCGGCGTCGACCGGGTAGTACGTACTGTCTTGGGCCCCGCCCGGGGCCTCGCTTGTCGCGGCCCACTGGCGGAGTCCAGGCCGGTCGCGGTCAATCGCTACGTGACCAGACAACTTAACGCCTTTTCAGGGGACTGAAGCGGAGCTTTAGCCCTCAGCGCGATCGGTCTACCCGGTCGTAAACGCACGGACGCCGATCGCGGCAACTCAGAATCACCTAAGTATTTCGGAGCAATGACTCGATGACCCAGACCCCCACCAAGCGACTGGCCCCGGACCTGACCGAGAGCGAAGACCAGACCATCACGCTGCAGGTCACCAAGCGTGACGGCCGCGTCGTCGAGTTCGAGCCCGCCCGCATCCAGCGTGCCATCGAGGCCGCCTTCGCTGCCGAGTACGCCGACAAGACCAACGCACCAATCTCCGAAGACCAGCAGCGCCACGCCGAGAACATCACCGCGATGGTCATCGCCGCCTGCTCCGAGCAGGACAGCTCCGGCGACGTCCTCGAAGTCGAAGGCGTCCAGGACGTCGTCGAAGAAAAACTGATGCGCTCCGGCGAGTTCTCCGTCGCCCGCCGTTACATCGTCTACCGCCAGGAACGCAACCGCGCCCGCCTGCTCCGTATGGAGTCGGTCAAGCAGGCCTCGGACGTCACCGTCACCCGCCGTGACGGCTCCACCGAGCCGCTGAACACCCACCTGGTCAAGCGACGCATTTACGAGGCCTGCCACGGCCTGCCCCAGTCCAAGCCCAACGAGTTGCTCCAGGAACTCTACGCCAACCTCTACAACGGCATCACGACCACCGAGCTCGAAAAAGCCATGGTCATGATCGCCCGTCAGCACATCGAAAAAGAACCGGCCTACAACAAGGTCGCCACCCGCCTGGTCCTGAACATCGTCTACCGACAGGCCCTGGGCGAGGTCCCCGCCAAGCAGGACCACGAGGCGATCTACCTCGGCAAGTTCGAACAGGCGCTCAAGGCTGGCGTCGAGGCCGACCTTCTCGACCCCGAACTGCTGACCTACGACTTCGAGAAGCTTCTGGCCGCGATGAAGCCCGAGCGCGACGAGACGTTCGCCTACCTCGGCAGCCAGACGGTCTACGACCGCTACCTGATCCACATCAAGAAGCGCCGCATCGAGACGCCGCAGTTCTTCTTCATGCGTGTGGCGATGGGCCTGGCCATCCGCGAGGACAAGGACAAGCGTGAAGACTACGCGATCCAGTTCTACGAGCTGCTCTCGACCTTCCGCTTCGTCAGCGCGACACCGACGCTCTTTAACTCCGGCACCAAGCACCCGCAGCTGTCGTCCTGCTACCTCACCTCGGTCGACGACGACCTGGGCCACATCTTCAAGTGCGTCGGCGACAACGCGGCGCTCTCAAAGTGGGCCGGCGGCCTGGGTAACGACTGGACCCGCGTCCGCGCGACCGGCAGCCACATCAAGGGCACCAACGGCGAGTCGCAGGGCGTCATCCCCTTCCTCAAAATCGTCAACGACACCGCCGTCGCCGTGAACCAGGGCGGCAAGCGTAAAGGCGCCGTCTGCTCGTACCTCGAGACCTGGCACCTGGACGTCGAAGAGTTCCTGGACCTGCGTAAGAACACCGGCGACGACCGGCGACGCACCCACGACATGCACACCGCCAACTGGATCCCCGACCTGTTCATGCAACGCGTCGCGGAAAAAGGCACATGGACCCTCTTCTCACCCAACGAGGTCCCCGAACTGCACGACCTGTACGGCAAGGCCTTCGAAGACAAGTACAACGAGTACGAAACCAAGGCCCGCAACGGCGAGATGCACCAGCACCGCACCATCGAGGCCGTCGAGCTCTGGCGCAAGATGCTCTCCATGGTCTTCGAAACCGGGCACCCCTGGATCACCTTCAAGGACCCGTCCAACCTCCGCAGCCCGCAGGACCACGCCGGCGTCGTCCACAACTCCAACCTCTGCACCGAGATCCTGCTGAACACGTCCAACGACGAAACAGCCGTGTGCAACCTTGGTTCGGTCAACATGCGGATGCACACCACCGCGGAAGGGCTGGATCAGCAGCTGGTTGAGGACACGGTCACCACCGCCGTCCGCATGCTCGACAACGTCATCGACATCAACTACTACCCGACCCCCGAAGCCAGGGCCGCCAACACCCGGCACCGCCCGGTCGGCCTGGGGTTGATGGGCTTCCAGGATGCGCTCTTCATCCAGAAGATCCCGTACGAGTCCAACGAAGCGATCCAGTTCGCTGACAGCTCGATGGAAGCGATCAGCTACCACGCGATCCTCGCCTCGACCCAGCTCGCCGAGGAACGCGGCAAGTACAGCACGTACGAAGGCTCCAAGTGGGACCGCGGCCTGCTGCCGATGGACACCAACAAGCTCGTGGCCGAGAGCCGCGGGGCCGAGCACTGCGACTTTGATGACAGCGCGACGCTCGACTGGACCCCGGTCCGCGAGGCGGTCGCCAAGCACGGCATGCGGAACTCCAACGTCATGGCCATCGCCCCGACCGCGACGATCTCCAACATCGCCGGCAGCTACCAGTCCATCGAGCCGACCTACCGCAACCTCTTCGTGAAGTCCAACCTCTCCGGCGACTTCACGATCACCAACGAGTACCTGGTCAACGACCTCAAGGACCTGGACCTGTGGGACGAGCAGATGCTCGACGACCTGAAGCACTACGACGGTTCGCTGCAACACATTGACCGGATCCCCGAGGACCTCAAGCACCTGTACAAGACCGCGTTCGAGGTGGACATCTTCGCCCTGATCGCCGCGACCGCCCGCCGGCAGAAGTGGATCGACATGGGCGTGAGCTTCAACCTCTACATCGCACAGCCCTCGGGCAAGCTGCTCAACGACATGTACATGGCCTGCTGGAAGAAGGGGCTCAAGACGACCTACTACCTGCGTGGCCAGGGCGCGACGCGCATCGAGAAGTCCACGACCTCCGCCGTCGGCGACACCTCCAAGCAGGGCGGCGCACGCAAGCCCGTCGCCACTCCCGCGGCACCGGCATCCACCGACAACGGCAGCGGCGACCCGATCGACAAGCCCGTCGGCGTCACCGTCGAAGACCCGTCGATCGATAAACTGCTCGACGGCAAGACCGGCGTCGCCAACGCCTGCTCCATCGACAACCCCGACTGCGAGGCGTGCCAGTAAGTTCAACTTCGGCACCACGGCGAACAAGCCACCGGCGGGCGTGCCGGGAACGACACGCCCGCCGATTCAAAAATACGAACCATTCATTCAACAATCTGACACGGAGACCGACTCATGAGTTGCTGCGACGGACCAAGCGAACAATACGACCTCTCAAAACCCATTGATGTCAACAACAAGCGGCTGATCAACTGCAAGGCCGTCGACGTCAACCAGCTCTGCCCGATCAAGTACGACTGGGCGTGGGACCACTACATCAACGGCTGCGCCAACCACTGGATGCCGACCGAGGTCTCGATGCAGAAAGACATCGAGCAGTGGAAGGACCCCAAGCTCTTCACCGACGACGAGCGCCGCGTCATCATGCGCAACCTCGGCTTCTTCGCCACCGGCGAGTCCCTGGTCGCCAACAACATCGTGCTCGCGATCTTCAAGCACGTGACCAACCCCGAAGCACGCCAGTACCTGCTCCGCCAGGCGTTTGAAGAGGCGATCCACACGCACACGTTCCAGTACGTCTGCGAGTCGCTCAACCTCGACCACCGTGAAGTCTTCAACATGTACCACGAGGTCGACTCCATCGCCGGCAAGGACGACTTCGTCATGTCCCTGACCAGCGAGATCATGGACGACAACTTCAAGACCGACTCGGTCGAGAATATCCAGAAGTTCGTCAAGAACCTGGTCGGGTTCTACGTGATCATGGAAGGCATCTTCTTCTACTCCGGCTTCGTGATGATGCTGTCCTTCCACCGCCGCAACCAGATGGTCGGCATCGGCGAGCAGTTCCAGTACATCATGCGCGACGAGTCGATCCACATGAACTTCGGCATTGACCTGATCAACGGCATCCGCGAGGAGAACCCGGAGATCTGGACCGACACATTCAAGCAGGAGTGCGTCGATCTCATCAAGCAGGCCGTCGGTTACGAGATCACGTACGCCCAGGACTGCCTGCCCAACGGCGTGCTGGGGCTCAACGCCGAGGCCTTTGACGAGTACGTCAAGTACATCGCCAACCGCCGACTCGAACGCGTCGGCCTGCCCACGCAGTGGGACAAAGCCCGCAACCCGTTCCCGTGGATGAGCGAGGTTATCGACCTGGCCAAGGAGAAGAACTTCTTCGAGAGCCGCGTCACTGAGTACCAGAGCTCGGGCAACCTCGAGTGGTGACGCAAACAACGCACACCGGTGCACAAATCTGCCATTCTTAAACGCAGCCCCGTGTCGCTCCCGTGCGGCGCGGGGCTTTTTCGTCCATAAGACATAACTCCGTGGCGGGAGCCCGGAGCCTGGAATTCCAAAGCCCTCGAACGAGTCGCCCATGCCCGTTTATCCAGACTCCGGGCTCCCGCCGCGGAGTTATATTGCGATCGTTCCTAATGCATCGTACGTAAGGCTAGAATATGTTCCGCGTCGCTAGATGGTTCGGCGACACTTCGCGTCGGTGAACCGCGTCAAAAATATGTCCGAAACGATGGCTGAAAGAACGCACATAAACTTAAAACCGGCAGAGGCCCTGGCCCTCGGAGCGGTCATTGGCGGCGCGGCGTTGTGGCTCGCGGGCGTCGCGCTCTTTAATACCGGCCAAGCGCCCACCCCAAGTGACGCGGTCGTGCCCGCCGCCAATCAAGCCGACCCTGACGCGCCCGTCTCGTTCAACCACGACGTTCGGCCGATCCTCTCGGACAAGTGCTTCGCCTGCCACGGCTTCGACGACAAGACACGCGAGGCGGGCCTGCGCCTGGACGTCCGCGACGAGGCACTCAAGGAGTACGACACCGGCACGCCGATCGTGCCCGGCGACCCCGACGCCAGTACCCTCATCGCACGCGTCACGACCAAGAGCGACAAGCTCATCATGCCGCCCAAGCGGATCCACAAGACCGTGACCAAAGAAGAGGTCACGGTCCTCCGTAAGTGGATCGAGCAGGGCGCCGAGTACGAGCCGCACTGGGCGTTCATCGCGCCGACCGCGCCGCAGCTGCCCGAAGTAAAAAACAAGACTTGGGTGCGCAACGGCATCGACCACTTCGTGCTCGCCAAGCTCGAAGGCAAGGGCATGAGCCCGTCGCCCGAGACGGACAAGCGCACGCTGATCCGCCGGGTGTACCTGGACCTCATCGGCTTGCCGCCAAGCCCGGAAGAAGTTGATGCGTTCGTCAACGACAAGTCGCCCGACGCGTACGAGAAAATCGTCGACGCCCTCCTCGCCAGCGAACATCACGGCGAACGGATGGCGCTGCCCTGGCTCGACGCGGCGCGCTACGCGGACTCGAACAGCTACCAGTTCGACAACGACCGCTGGGCCTGGCCCTGGCGCGACTGGCTGATCAAACAGATCAACCTCGGCCGACCGTTCGATGACGTGATCATCGAGATGCTCGCCGGCGACTTGCTTCCAAACCCGACGCAGGCCCAGCTCATCGCGACGGGGTTCAACCGCAACCACTTCATCAACGGCGAGGGCGGCGCGATCAAAGAAGAGGTCCGCTTCACCTACGTGCTCGACCGCATCGAGACGACCTCGACGACATTCCTCGGGCTCACCTACGCGTGCGCCCAGTGCCACGACCACAAATACGACCCAGTCAGCACGGAGAACTACTACCAGTTCTTCGCGTTTTTCGGGCAGACCGACGAGACGGGCGGACGCGACCGGTCGATCCCGACATGGGACTTCCAGTACGTCATCTCCAAGCCCTACCTCTCGATCGCGACCGAGGAGCAGAAGCAGGAATACAACCGGCTGAAAAAGATCGAGGGCGAAGCATGGAACGCCTTCGGTGGCAAGGACGCGCGCGGCAAGGCGGCGGGGGCGGCCCGCGCCTGGGCCAAGGCGCTCACGGTCGAAGAGGTCAACGCGTTGGAGGGCCTGATCCACGGGCTCGTCGGCCGATCACGATACGGGCGCGGCTTCCAGGCGCCGATGCAGGAAGCCAAGCTCATCGACTACTACGCGCGCAAGGTCGCGCCGAAGGACACGCCCTGGCTTGAGAAGTACACCGCCTGGAACGATGCGCAGATGGCGCGGATGGATTACGAAGAACTGATGCCGATCGTCATGACGATGGGCGACCGCGCCAAGCCGATTGAGATCAAGGTGCGCGACCGCGGGGCCTACAACGCACCGGTCGGCGACCCGCTTCAGCCCGCCCTGCCCGATGCGCTCGGCGGCCTGCCCGAGGAGCTGCCCAAGAACCGACTGGGCCTGGCCAAGTGGCTGGTGAGCGAGAAGAACCCGCTGACCGCACGCGTCCTCGTCAACCGACTCTGGCAGCAGGTTTTCGGCAGGGGGATCGTCAAAACCCCCGAGGACTTCGGCCTGCAGGGCGCGCTACCGAGCCACCCCGGACTGCTCGACCACCTCGCGGTCCAATACCGCACCGACTGGGACACCAAGGCGATCATGAAGCAGATCGTCACCAGCGCGACGTATCGACAGTCGTCCACGATCCCGCCCAGGCTCCTGGAGAAAGACCCGGAGAACAAACTGCTCGCGCGCGGCCCGCGGTTCCGCCTGCCCGCGATGCTGATCCGCGACCAAGCGCTCGTCACTTCGGGCCTGTTCAACGACGAGATGTTCGGCGCACCGGTGTATCCGTATCAGCCACCGGGCCTGTGGGTCGATGTCAGTTTCGCGCAGTTCGAGTACGTGCAGAGCACAGGCGATGACCTGTACCGACGCGGCCTGTACACGTTCTTCCGCCGAACCCTCGCCCCGCCGAACATGTTCGACAACGCGAACCGGCAGGCATGCACGGTGAAGATCTCGCTGACGAACACGCCGCTGCAGGCGCTGACGCTGCTCAACGACCCGACGTACGTCGAGGCGGCAAGGGCGCTGGCGCTGCGGGTGATTCATGAGCTGCCCGAACAAGAGCGCAATAACTTCGCTGAGCACCGTGACAAGTTGATCAACAGGATGTTTGAGTTTGCGCTCTTGCGTTCAACTGAGAAGCGAGAGTTGGATGTCTTGGCCAACGCGTATATGCGCGAATTGGAGTGGTACCAGAAGCGTCCGGATGATGCCGGTGCCTACCTACGTGTGGGTGAGTTGACGGCCCCTGAAGCCATCGACCCTGCACACCTCGCCGCGCTAAGCAGTGTCGCGCTAACCATTATGAACCTCGATGAAGCGATGACGAAAGAGTGACACGCGAAGCCCACGCCGTGACGGCGTGGGCTTCAAAGTATCTGAGACTTCAGCCATGCAGATCAACCCCCCGAAACTCGATCATGTCCCCGACACCCACCCGCTGCTGTCGCAGACCCGGCGCACGCTCCTGAAGCGCGGCGCGTTCGGACTGGGCTCGGTCGCGCTTGGGTCCATGATCGGACCAAGTGTCGCGAACGCCGCCAACACCCCCGTGCTGCCCAGCCCGCACTACGCGCCCAAGGCCAAGCGCGTCATCTACCTCATGATGGGCGGCGGGCCTTCGCACGTCGACCTCTTCGACCCCAAGCCCGAGATGGTCAAGCACGCCGGCAAGCCCATGCCCGACTCGCTCATGAAGACCACAAGGCTCGCCACCACGCAGGGGCAAAAACAGTTCAAGGTCCTGCCCGGGCAGTTCGGCTACAACCGCTGCGGCGAGCACGGCGTTGAGATCTCCACCTTCCTGCCCTACACCAGCGCGATCGCCGACGACATCTGCATCGTACGCTCCGCCTACACCGAGGCCGTCAACCACGCACCGGCCGTCACCTTCAACCTCACCGGCAGCCAGATCCCCGGCCGACCGACCATGGGCTCGTGGGCGACCTACGGCCTGGGCACGATGAATAAAGACCTGCCCAGCTACGTCGTGATGACCTCGCGCGACCGCGAGAATTCCTGCGGGCAACTGCTCTACGACCACTACTGGGGCTCGGGCTTCCTGCCCAGCGAGTACCAGGGCACCCGCCTCCGCGGGCAGGGCGACCCGGTCCTCTACCTCAAGGACCCCGACGGCGTCGACCGGGAGCAGCGCGGCAAGGCCATCGACGACATCAACGCTCTCAACCACTTCAAGCACGAAGAAGCCGGCGACCCCGAGATCAAGGCACGCATCGCGCAGTATGAGCTTGCCTACCGCATGCAGGTCTCCGTGCCCGAGTTGACCGACCTCTCGGGCGAAAGCGAGAGCACCCTCGCGCTCTACGGCGAGGACGTGCACCGCCCCGGCTCGTTCGCGCGCAACTGCCTGCTCGCCCGACGACTCGCCGAGCGCGGCGTCCAGTTCATCCAGTGCATGCACGCCGGCTGGGACCAGCACAACAACCTGCAGACCCAGTTCAAGACCCAGTGCGTCGACACCGACCAGCCCTCGGCCGCGCTGGTCATGGACCTCAAACGCCGCGGCCTGCTCGACGACACCCTCGTCATCTGGGGCGGCGAGTTCGGACGCACCCCGTTTGCACAGGGCAACTCCAACACCGGGCGCGACCACCACGGCAACGCGTTCTCCTTCTGGATGGCCGGCGGCGGCGTCAAGCCCGGCAGCGTGTTCGGCGAGTCCGACGACTTCGCCTTCAACCTCGTCGACAAAGAAAACCAGGGCATGCACGTCCACGACTTCCACGCGGTCATCCAGCACCTCATGGGCGTCGACCACACCCGACTGACCTACCGCTACCAGGGACGCGACTTCCGCCTCACCGACGTGCACGGCCACGTGGACAAGTTCAAAGACATCCTGCTGTGATCTGAATTGAACGGGAGGGCGAGGCTCCTGCCGAGCCGCGTGTGATAGAGTGCTTGCGGCTCGGCAGGAGCCTCGCCTTCCCAAAACATACAGGACTCACCATGCCCACCCGCCTGCTCACCGCCCTGCTCGCGCTCCTCTTCGTCGGCTGCGCCCACGCCCAGGACAACCGCCCCAACATCCTCGTCATCATGGCCGACGACCTGGGCTTTGCAGATGTCGGGTGCTTCGGCAGCGAGATCCAGACGCCCAATCTCGACGCGCTCGCGGCGAACGGCCTGCGCTTCACGCAGTTCTACAACACCGCCAAGTGCCACTCCTCGCGCGTCAGCCTGCTCACCGGGCTCTACTGTAATCAGGCCGGTCAGGAAACACTCAGTCGCGGCACCACCACCGCACAGGTTCTTAAAGACGCCGGTTACTTCACCGCGATGACCGGCAAGTGGCACCTCAAGGACCAACCCACCGACCATGGGTTCGAACGCTACTGGGGACACCTCTCCGGCGCGACTAACTTCTTCACCGGCGACGGCACCTTCCGGCTCAACGGCGAGAAGTGGGAGGTCCCCGACAAAGACTTCTACGTCACCAACGCCAACGCCGACTACGCGATCGACTTCATCGACGAAGCGAAGACGACGGACAAACCCCTGTACCTCTACATGGCCTTCAACGCGCCGCACTACCCGCTGCACTGCCTCGAAGAGGACTACAAAATCTATGAACACACCTACAAGGGCGGCTGGGACGCGATCCGCAAAGCCCGGCAGGACAAGCAGAAACAGCTCGGTCTCTTCGGCGACGACTACCTCAAGCCCGCGCCGCGCCCGGACCACGTCGCCGCATGGAAGACGCTGACCGCCGAAGAAAAGGACTGGGAGGCGCAGCGCATGGCCGCGTTCGCCGCGATGGTCCACCGCATGGACCTGGACATCGGCCGGGTGCTCGACCACCTCAAGAAGAACAAGATGCTCGACAACACGCTCGTCCTGTTCATCTCCGACAACGGCGCGTGCCCGTTCGACCGCACGCGTGGGCGCGGGCTGCCGCTTCGGCCCTGGGACCCCAAGTCGTACTGGTGCTACAGCCCCGGCTGGGCGCACGTCGGCAACACGCCCTTCCGCCTGTACAAACAGAACCAGCACGAGGGCGGCATCACTTCGCCGGCCATCGCCTACTTCCCCAAAGGGCTCAAAACCAAGCCAGGCTCGATCACCGACCAGCCCGCGCACCTCATCGACGTCATGGCCACCGTCATCGAACTCGGCAACACCGCCTACCCCAAGACAGCGGGCATCGATCCGCTGCAAGGCAAATCGCTCGTGCCGATCTTCGAAGGCAAGCAGCGCAACCCGCACGAGGCGCTCTACTTCAACTTTAGTGTCAACCGCGCGGTGCGCGTCGGCGACATGAAGCTCGTCTCCTTCCGCTCAAGCCCGTGGGAGCTGTACGACCTCTCCAAAGACCGCACGGAGCTGAACAACCTCGCCGGCCAGAAGCCCAAGCTGGTCAAGGAGCTGAGCGCGAAGTGGCAGCACTGGGCCGAGCACGTGAACCATATGAACCAGAAACAGCGTCAGCCGGTCAAAGACACGATGCAGAAGCCGAATTTCTAAGCAGGTTGGGCTGATACAATCGAAGAAGTACGTAGGCCTGTTTCACATTCCGCCTGTCTTCCGCCTCTGAGGGCAATCATGCGTCCCCCCGTCATTGGTACAACCCTCCTGCTTGTGGTGCTGCTCACCGCGGGCTGTCTGCCCAGCCAGCAGCCCCCCGCCAAGGCCGGCTTCCATGCGCCCGACACCGCCGGCCGAGTGCCCGCGATCGTCAACGCCGCCGATAACAACGACCAGCAAGCCCTGCCCGAACTGATCCATGCGCTCTCCGACGAGGACGCGGCCGTGAGGCTGTTCGCGATCCGCTCATTGGAGCAGCGCACCGGTCAGACGCTCGGATATCGCTACTATGACACCCCCGGCCAGCGCCAGGAGGCGACCACGCGTTGGCATGCCTGGCTGCAGGAACAGAGCGACACCCGGATCGCGCTGCCGCCGACCGACGACACGACCGACTAAGCCATCCGCGAAAGACCCATCATGGCCCACCCGATCCAGGCAACCAAGGCTCAGGACAGCACCACGATCGCCCGCCTGACCGGGTCGCTCACCGTGATGAACGCGCCGGACCTGCGCGTCGGGCTGCTTGACGCGATCAAGGTCAACAAGCCCAAGGTCCTCGCGCTCAACCTCGCCGAGGTCGACTTCGTCGACTCCAGCGCGCTGGGCGTCTTCGTCGAAGCCCGCCGACAGATGGTCCAGAGCGACGGCAAGGTCACGTTCACCAATGTTAACGACGACATCCGCGGGCTGATGCGGATCATGAACCTCGAATCCGTTTTCGATTTCGTGGACGATGAAGCCGAGTTCCTCGGCGCCGCGGAGTAACATCCGATAACGCGAGTGACCGGCTCCGGTCCCGTCTGGACAGGCAACACGCCCGTCCCACCGATACATACCGCAGCACAGAGACGCTGTCTTGCGGTATATCACCCGACCCATCACGACGCTCGGCGAGCGGGCCATCGGCACCGTCTCGTTTATCGGACAGCTGGGGCTGCTGATCTCAGCGGCCTTCGGCGCGAGCCCCCGTATGGTCGTGCGCAAGCGCGGGCGACGCCTGGCCTGGCGCAACCTCTGGTTCCAGCTCTACCGCGTCGGCGTCAAGTCCATCGGCGTGGTCATGCTCGTCACCTTCGCCATCGGCGTCATCCTCTCACTCCAAATCGTCCCCATCCTCGAGCAGTACGGCGCGGGCGACCAGATCGCTTCGATCATCGGCATCGCGTTCTTCCGTGAGCTGGGCCCGCTGGTCGGCGCGATCGTCCTCACCGGGTTTGCCGGCGCATCGATCGCCGCGGAGATCGGCACGATGGCGGTCAACGAGGAACTCAAGGCCCTGCGCAGCCACGCGATCAGCCCGATCCGCTTCCTCGTCGTCCCGCGCGTCCTCGCCTCGATGATCATGACCACCTGCCTGGCCGTGCTCTCGAGCATTATGGGCGTGCTCGGAGGGATGCTCACGACACGCGCGGTCATCGACATGCCGTATCACGCCTACCTCGACCTCACCTTCGCGATGGTCGAGACGACCGACATCGTCACCGGGCTGGTCAAGGCCGCGGTCTTCGGTGTGCTCATCGGCGCACTGGCCTGCCAACTCGGGCTGGCGGTGCGTGGCGGCGCGTCGGGCGTCGGCAGCGCGACCACGCGCACCGTCGTGATCAGCATCGTCGCGCTGACCATCGTCGACCTGGCCTTCACCGCGGTCTTCTACATGCTTGGATGGTAATTGGGGGGACGAGGCTCCTGCCGAGCCGAGAGCCCTCAATGACAGGCGGCTCGGCAGGAGCCTCGCCCGCCCGAACGAAACACGATGACTCAAACCCAAGACAACATCATCGAGATCCGCAACGTCACCAAGCAGTTTGGCTCGACCAAGGTGCTGCACGACCTGTCGCTTGATGTGAAACGCGGCGAGCGGCTGGTCATGCTCGGCGGGTCGGGCGCGGGCAAGTCCACCCTGCTCAACCTCATGGCCGCGGAAACGAGACCGACCTCCGGCAACATTAAGATCGACGGCACGGACATTTGCGGGATGACCGACAACGACCTGGACAACTACCGCAAGACCATGGGCGTGCTCTTCCAGTCCGGCGCGCTCTTTAACTCGCTGACCCTTGCCGAGAACATCGGCCTGCCCCTGCAGGAACACACCGACCTGGACCAGAGCACGATCGACACGATCGTCACGATGAAGCTGAACCTCGTCGGCCTGCTCGAGCACGCAGACAAGTTCCCCTCGGAGATCTCCGGCGGGATGAAGAAGCGAGCAGGCCTCGGTCGGGCGCTCGCGCTGGACCCCAAGATCATTTTTTACGACGAACCCAGTGCCGGGCTGGACCCGGTGTCGGTCACCGAGATCGACAAGCTGATGGTCGACCTCAACGAAACGACCGGCGTGACAACGGTCGTCATCACACACGAGATGACCAGCGCGTTCCGTATCGGCACGCGCCTCGTGCTGCTGGACCAGGGCCAGTTCGTGGCCGACGGCACGCCGGACGAGATGAAAGACAGCGACAACCCACTCGTGCACCAGTTTGTGCACGGCCTGCTGCAGGGCCCGCTGACCGACCGCAAAGACGCAACGGCGTATCACGACGCGCTGCTGAACCCGGGAAGCTGATCAGAGACAACAACACGTGGGACCCAAACCATGAACCCATCCAAATACGCATTCCAGGCCGGGCTTTTCATCCTCCTCTCGATCGCGGCGGGGATTTTCCTGATCGCACGCGTGGCCGAGAGCCGTGGCACGCCGAGCGACGCGATCCAGTACACCGCGATCTTTCCCGCCGGCAAGGACATCGCCGGGCTGGACCCCGGCGCAGAGGTGCGCCTGCTTGGGGTGAAGGTCGGGCGCGTCGAGGGGATCGAGGTCGTTACGCCGCAAACCGCTGACCAGGACGCGGAGGTGCGCGTTCACTTCATCGTGGGCGGTGGTGTGCGGCTGCGGCAAAACGAGCCGAAGGTCGATCTGCAGACCGCGCTGACCGGTGGGGCCTGGCTGAACATCCTCAGCGTCGGCACCGGCGAACACCTGGCCGAGGGCGGCAAGGTGACCGGCAACACGACGGACCTCTTCGCGATGGTGGGCGAGGTGCGTCGGGAGATGGCACTGACCCTGGCGGCGCTGCGCGAGGACCTGGACGAGGTAAGCACTGAACTGGTCGAGACCGCCGAGAGCATCGAGACCACCGCGGGCGATGCGACCAAGCTGATCGCCAAGATCGACAAGCAGGTCGACCCGCTGCTTCAAGATGTCGACACGTTCCTCGAGGAATCGACGGCAGTAATGACCGACATCCGCGGGGTCTTCGGCGACAGCGGCGAAGATATCCGCATAACGCTGGCCAAGCTCAGCTCGCTGACGACCACGCTCGACGTGAAGCTGCCCAAGTCGGTCGATCAGATCACGGCTTTCATCGAGAAGGCCGAGACGTCGATCGAGGACGTCGACAAGCTCGTCACCGAGATCACGGGCGCCGCGACCGAGGTCCGCGCCCTGCTCGCGGACAACCGGCCGGACATCGACCGCACGATCGAGTCGGCGCGCCGCAGCGTGGACGGACTCGAAGGGCTTGTCGATGACCTGCGTGCCAACCCGTCGCGTCTGCTCTGGCCGCCGGATGACAAGGACCTGAACAACCAGGACCTGTACGCGACAGCCCGGTCGTACGCCAAGGCCGCAGAAGATTTAGAGTCCGCCGCCGCCGCGCTACACCAAGCCAGCACCGACGAAGGCGCCGACGACGCGAAGCTTCAGGCGTTGCGCGAACAGCTCATGCAGCAGTTCCAATACTTCGACAAGCTGCAGGCCGAGGTATGGGAGCGGTACGAGAAGTAAGGCCCGGTGAGTTATTTCTTCCGCACAAGCACCATCGACGCGCCGTCTTCGGAGGCGATGTGGAGCTTGCCGTCCTTGATTTCCCAGGTGCCCTTTTCGCCGTCGGGGTTGTCCTTGGGGTCGGGGATCATGACCAGCTTGCCGTCGGGTGTCGCGGAATACTTGATCTCGATCTTCTGGGTCTTGCCGTTAGCCCCGGTGACCTCGCTGCTCAGGGTCTGGTCGTCGACAAAGGTCATGACGAGCTTGGCCGGCGCCTTGGGGGGTGTGCCGCCGATGGTCTCGGCGACCCAAGTTCCCTTGAGTTGGGGCAGCGCCTCGCCGGCGTAAGCAGCGACAGGTGCCAGCGACAAGGCGAGCAGGGCCAACAACGTAAGTGTGATGCGTCGGTTCATCGGATTACCTTTCACAACCGTACGAATATTTCTGTGGGGTCTTCCATGCTATCGGTCAATGTGAGGCGATGGATTCACCCGGTGAATGCGTTGCCGACCTTGCGGGCGCGAACGGGCTTGTCCAGGTCGACCTTCAATTCGATCCCCACCTCGACGAGCAGGTTCCAGCCCGCGGCCATGTGGGCGAAGCCGGCGTAGTCCCCGCAGTCGGCGACCTTGACGGTCGGGAAGCGCGTATCGCGCGAGCTGACCGCGATAATGTTCACCCCCACGCCCTTGGCCAGCACTTCCTCGAACTTCGCTTCCTGGTCCTCGATGGGATCGATCCAGAGCACAACGTCGCCGGCATTCATCACTTCCTCGATGCCGTGGGCCGCATAGGTGCCTTCGAGGTAGTCGCTGGGCTTACGGGTGATCTCGTTGGTCTTGAGCGTAAGCTCCTCGGCGACGCCGTCGTTGGGCCCGGCCCAGTAGATGACCGGGCTGTCGGCGATGGTCTGCGTGATGTCGGCGGGGATATCGAGAGTAAGCGCATCCTGCATGGCGGCAGAAAGGCGAGGGAGCTCGCCCGCTAAACGATCGTCGGCGCACGACGCTTCGATAACAGACTGCACGACGAGCGCCTGCTCGATGACGCTCTTGGTCGCGGCTACAGCGCCTTCTTCGCCACAGCCGAGCACAACGCCGTGGTTGGCAGACTCTTGTAGCAGCGAGTCGGCGAAGGCGGCGACGGAAAAGCGTTTGTCGTGGCCGGCGGCTTCGAGCTGCTTGAAGAGCTGGATGACCTCGGCGGTCTTGCCGGAGTTGCTCGCGGCGAGCACAGCCCAGTCGATCAGGTCGTAGCCCTGGGCCTGGCAGCCGGCCTCGGTGTGCAGCTGCAAGTTGTAGCCGCGCTGGCGTGCGATTTTGATCGCGTGCTTAGCGGGGAACAAGCGCGACGAGCCCTCGCCGGTCAGCAAAAGCTTGCCGACCTGCTTGACCGCGTCGGCGATCGGCGCGGCGACCGACGGGTCGAAACCACTCACCACGCCAGGGGCGGCGAGCATGTCGGTGCAAAGGTTAAACGCGTCGTATTTTGAATCGTTGCTGTTCATCGCTCACTCGGTTGAAGTTGGGCCGGAATGGACTGATCCTGCGGGCACATCGAAATTATTAATCTGGATATCTTTTGTGCCTGTAATTTTCATACCTGTGCTGGGTACTACGAGATGATGGGCAGAGTTAAGTGAGATTTCGCCACCCTTGAACTGAATCACGCTCTCCGGAACAGTTAAGTTCGTACTGAACAAACTACGCGGCTTGATTCTCTCATCCCCGAAATTTTCCGTAACGACACAATCTTCGAACTGAATACGAACCGTGTTGTAGAAACGTAAGCCACTAAAGCCCGAATTCTTTTGGAACTTGCTGTCAATGAATCTCAGGTCTCGAGCGTCATGCGCTGTAAGAATGGCTGAGTTACAGTCTTCGATGACAGACCCCTCAAATGTAAGTCCACGCACGAACTCGAGTGTCAGTCCCTCGGCGCCACAACCATAGAGCAGGCTGTCTCTGATCACGATGTCCTTACTATTTTTGATCACGACGACACCGCCTGTACACCCGCCGGGGTCGGGGTCGTGTCCCACCTTGAGTCCTTCAAGGACGAGCCCCTCACATCCTTCAAACGACAGCGTGTTGCAGTACTCAAACCGCGTCGCCACGTGCGCTCGCTCGGGCCCGGCCGACCGAATCGTAAGCGTAGAGCAGTTGCGGATGACCAACTCGTGCTCGTCGCTTAATGGACTGCGCCAGTAATAAAAATCCGACACCCCGCGCTTCGCCGCATCGAGACGATACGTCACGCTCGGGTCCAGTTCGATGATGCGGTCGGGGCCTATCGCATCAAGAAACGCATCCACCGTTGCGGGGCGATAGACAGGCCGATCATCGGCTTGCCCGGCCTGACCCGCGGATTGACAGCCCGCCAGCACAGCCACCAGAAGCAGCAGGCACCAGTGGGATGAAAAACGCGTCAATCGGTCAGACTTCAACATGCGCGTATGGTACCGTACCGGCGATATGACCTTCCAATACGCACGAAAAGCAACGCACAAAGTCTACCGATACGACCGCCTCGAGGGCATCACCGGCAGCGACGATGTCAGCAAGGAGACCTGGCTGTTCGCGTGCCCGCACGATGATGACATCGCGATCGGCGGAGGGCTTTGGATGAAGGCGGCCTGCGAGGCGGGCGTGGATGTCCACCTGCTCGCGGCGACGGACGGGCGGATGGGCTACTGCTCGCCGGAAGAGAAAGAATCGATCGCCGAGGTCCGCGCGGCAGAGCTTGTCGCATCCTGCAAGCGCCTGGGCCTGAACGACGAATCAAAGATCCACCTGCTGGGTTTTCCCGACTGCAACCTGTCCCGCTACCAGGGGCGTCGTCCCGCGCAGGCGAACGAGCCGACCTATGCCGGGCACACGGGCCTGCAGAACGCATTCGTCCAGCAGCTCCGCGCCATCCGGCCAACCCGTTTGTTCATGCCCTCGCCCATGGACTACCACCCCGATCACCAGATCGTGCACAACGAGATGCAGATCTCGATCTTCCACGCCAACGGCGAAATCTGGCCCGAACTCGGCCCACCGACGGGCGTCCCCGAGGTCTACGAGATGGCGATCTACTGTGACTTCCCCGAGTCGCCGGACCTGCAACTCAAGTGCACCGACGACCAGTTCCAGGCCAAGCTCGACGCCATCGCCGCCTACAAGAGCCAGAAGCAGATCGACCTGCTGGTGCAGAAGGTCAAGGACGCTGGCCCGGTCGAGTATCTGCGCGAGGTGAACTTCAAGTTCTACTCCGCGACGGCGTACCTGCACTTGTTTGAAGACTGAGTTGTGATCTGCAGGAGGGTCATTGCTGCCCGCCGACCCAATGACCATCCGTCGGCTACTACAGCTTCCAGACCAGGTTGGTGTAGCCATAGTTGTTGTACTGCTGAACCGCTCCGGTGCTGACGTCGCCGTCGTCAATCATCGCGTCAATCGCCGGGAAACAGACCTCGTTCGCCCGTGCGATCAGGACGCCAACGGTGTAGCGCTCGCCGCTGATCAGCGATCGGCTGCCGGTGCCCCAGTCGTGGTAGGCCCAGTAGCCGTCCGCCGGGGTCGCGATGAGCCGATCGGCCTTGCTGATGTAAGGGTCCAGCGCGTCATTGAACCCGTGCCCGCCGGGCGCGGTTGGCGGCCAGTCATCGTGGTCGAGCTTGTACCGCATGAAGCTCTGTGCGTACGCCTTCATGCTGGTCGCGGCACTGGTCGCCGCGGCCTCTTCCCGGGCGTTAGAGAACGTCGGCATCACGATCGCCGCGAGAATCCCGATGATCGTGACGACGATCATCAACTCGATGAGCGTCATGCCTCGCCGGCCTATCTGTCTGCAGTATCCACACACCATATCCCGCCCCCGTGTAAAAAATCAAAAAGATGTAACACCGGGGATATCGGAGCGAAACGGGCCCATCTTGGCTGGAATACGAAAGATCGGCGGCCTGAAATGAACAGCGCTTACCGCCTGTAACGATGGTATGATTTGGCATGGCGGGCCACGCACCCGCAACACCCGCCCGGCTTGCTAGAACCCCGGCGAAAAGAACCAAACCCAAGGACCGCCAACCATGGCCACCAGCTTCGGCGCCCTCTGCACCGATTTTTATGTCAATCAGAAGCTCCAGGTCAAGATGGACCTGCCTTCCGAACGCGAAGCCTCCCTGCACTTCTTCGAACGCATCCGCCAGCAGCTGCCGGCGATGTCCAAGTTCAAGCGCTACGATGGCGAGCTCGCGCTCGAATCCGCGCGGCGCAAGGACGATCCCCGCTACCAGTGGCTGGCCCTCCGACGAAACTCCATCCGCACTGGGCACGTCAACCCCGACTCGATGTCGCAGGCGATGGACTACCACAAGTTCATCCTCCAGCAGGTGCCCTACCACCTGTCCATCAGCCCGCTGGACGTCGACTGCGTCGAGCTGACCTACGGCTTCGACCTCGAGTGCGAGTCCAACCACGACGAGGTCGTCTACAACGCCCTCTTCGCCGACACCCCGCTGGGCAAAGTCATGGACGTCGAGGGCGGCAAGGTCCTGGACTGCCAGCCCTTCGTCTCGGTCAACCTCAACGAATCGGGCACCCTGCAGGCCTACTACGAGGTCAAGACCCGGCAGAAGTCCCGCCGCGGCTCGGCCGGCCGATACCGCGACGAGCCGATCTCCGTCTTCCTGACCGTCCGCAAGTACGGCCCGGTCGACTCGATCGATGACCTGCAGACCTACATCCCCGAACTCGAAGGCATCTGCAACGAGCTGGCCATCGACAAGCTCGTGCCTGATTTGTTGAATCCGATTAGCCAGTGCATTTCATCGAGTGCGGGGTGAGGGTAGGGTCTAAGGTCTAGGGGCTAGAGTCTAAAAAAGAAAGGTATTCCGGGGATGGACGAAAAGGCCTACCGAAAGCTGGCTGCATGGCAAAAGGCGATGGAATTAGTTGATGAGATTTATCGTGTAACCAAAGAGCTGCCCACTGAAGAACGCTATGGCCTTTGCAGCCAACTGACTCGTGCGGCCGTATCCGTCCCTTCCAATATCGCCGAGGGTTATGGCCGAGAACACCGAGGTGATTACGTCCGACACCTATCTTTCGCCCGAGGCTCTTTGATGGAAATCGAAACGCAGCTCATCATCTGCGCGCGCAACCATCTTGAACGAGAACAACTGCTAACCGCTTGGCAAATTGCTCAGGAAACCGGCAAGCTTCTCACAACGATGATCCGATCACTCTCAAAAGACCGAAGTACTGATTAGACCCTAGACCCTAGACCCCAGACCCTTGCCATCACCCCTCAAAATCCTCGTCCTCCGTGGCGGTCCCGACCGGGAGCGTGAGGTGTCGCTGCAGTCCGGCGGGCAGGTTGCAGAGGCCCTGCGCGACTGGGGGCACACCGTTTACGAACGTGACATCACGCCGGATGATCTGACCGCGCTGGACGATGCCAAGCAGCTCGGCGTGCAGGTCGTGTTCCCCGTGCTGCACGGGCCCTGGGGCGAGGGCGGGCCTTTGCAGGCGATCCTCGAAAGCTGCGGAATCGCGTACGTCGGCTGCGGGGAAGCCGCGGCCCTACTGTCGATGGACAAATGGGCGACCAAGCAGGTCTTACAGGACGCGGGGCTGCCGACCGCCGAGGCCGAGCTGCTTGAGCGAGGCGACAAGCGAACACTGGCCGCGCCGTGCGTGGTGAAAGCGATCAACGAGGGGTCGAGCTTCGGCTTGGCGATCTGCCACGACGAAGAGCAGGCCGACGCAGCGGTCGCGTCGCTCAGCCAGGACTACGACCAGCTCATGGTCGAGCGGTACGTCGCTGGCAAAGAGCTGACCATCGGCGTGATAGAGGACCCGAAGACCGGCGAGCCCACCGCCCTGCCGCCGATCCACATCGTCCCGGCTGTCGCGTTCTACGACTACGAGGCGAAGTACACCCGCGAAGACACGCAGTACAACTTCGACATCGATCTGCCCGACGCGTGCCTCCAGCACCTGACCGAGGCGGCGGTCTCGGCCTACCGCGCCCTGGGCTGCCGACACGTCGCCCGCATCGACTTCATCGTCGACGAGCAGCTGCACGGCCACATCCTCGAGGCGAACACCATGCCCGGCTTCACCTCCCACTCGCTGGTTCCCAAGGCGGCGCAACAGGCGGGCACCACATTCCCGGACCTTTGCGACCACCTGGCACGGCTCGCGCTGCGGTAGGGTCCAGGGCCTAGGGTCTAAGGCCTTGGGTATAAGCTCCGATTTGTTGCCCTGCGAGCCGATAAGTCGCCTCAAGTGTGCATCGCCCCTGCACCCGCGCACCGCGTCGAACGCCGCTCGCCTAGACCCTAGACCCCAGACCCCAGACCTTCGCCAAAAACACCATTCAGGCCCATCACGCCGACAGGCCGATATCACCTATCGACGCATCCACCGGAGATCCCATGGGCTGGTTCCTATCCAACAGCAAGAAGAAGACGAAAAAGAAGACCAAGCGCGGTAAGTCCGCCGAGCCCGCCTGGGACCCCAAGCGCACGCTGCTGGGGGTGAAGTTCGCGGGCTTTGCCGGCGGGATGCTCGCGCTCGCGCTGGCTTGGCACTTCGGGTCCCAGCGCCTCGAGGCCTACGTCAACACCCACCACGCACAACCGATCACCGCCCAGGACGTCCGCTTCACCGACGAGCCCACGCTCATGTCACCGGCCGAGATCAACCAGCTCCGTGCCGAGCTCGCGCAGATGATCGGCGACAAGCCGCTGAACCGCGACGGCCTGGTCCAAGCCGCCAAGATGCTCAAAGCCAAGCAGGACCTCATCCGCGAGCTGCGACAGGTCCGACGCATGCCCGACGGCACCGTCGAGATCGACCTGGACTTCCGCACCCCCGCCGCCATCCTGCGCATGCGAAACGCCAGCACCGGAAGCCCATCGCCCGACGGCTACCACGTCATCGATGACATGGGCTTTCAGATGTACGGGCCCAAGCACCTGGCCGAGCTCAACCACCTCGCCCTGCCGCGCATCCTTGGCGTCAGCTCCGACTACCGGCCGCGCGACAACCACGGCGAGTACCGCTGGCAGGGACCGGAGGTCGACGCCGCGCTCGCGCTCATCGAGGAGCTTAAGGACAGCCCGGCCGCCGACTTCATCGACTCGATCTCCGTCAACGTCCGCGACGAGCGCGACCGTATCCGCCTGATCATCAACACCCTGGTCGTGCCCAATGCGTCCAGTCAGCCCGTGCCTTGCCGCATCGTCTGGGGCCTGCCGCCCGGACAGGAACGCGCCGTCGAGCCCGACGTCGACCGCAAGATCGCCGCGCTCACCACCCTACTGGGCGACGGCCGATACCGCATGGGTCACTGGCAAGAGGTCTGGATCAACACTGGCAACATCCGGCCTTCGCAAGCGATCCGGTAGCGCAACCACGAAGTCAAAATCTGGGTGCCACACAGCTTCCCGAAGGGCGCTGTGTGCGAACCGCTATGGATATCAGTCAGATGGCTTGCACACATCACGACTCCCTACTGCCTACTCCTAAGCTCAATCCGACTTCAGCGGGATGATAAAGGTCGGGACCTTGTCCTTGCCCTTTGGCTTTTCCTCGTCTTCGAGCTGCTCGAGCTCGAACCACTGCTTCTTCTTCGGGCCGCCGATGACCAGGTACTCGGCCTTCTCGCCTTTCTTCAATACACGAGCCGTCAGCTGCTGATACCCCGCCAGGCGGAAGACGTAGGTGTCCTCCTTCTTAGGCTTCTTGATCTCGACCCAGCCGTTCTCATCCAGCGCAAGGGTGTCTTTCAGGTAGCCCTCGCCGGCGTTGGGCTCGGGGAACTCGATGATGCCGTTGTGATCGACCAGCGTCTGGGGCAGTGGCTTCTTTGTCTCGGCATCGACGACCAAAAACGCAACGGTCTTCTTGCACCCGACCAACAACAAACAACAAGCCAGCACAACGAAGGGTAATGCGGTTCGGTAATTCATCACAGGTCTCCTGGGTTAGGGCATCATGGACGGCGTGAGATTCAAGATTAGCTTGCGCCACCCGGAAGAACAAGACAAGTTTCGCGTCAAACGGTCTGATGATCGTGACAAGACGATGGGTGCCCCGGCAGCTTGCCGGCCGGGACAAGCTCCTTGATACTTCGCCGGGCCGGCGAGCTGCCCGGGCACCCATAACAATCCAAACGGATTCGATCTCAATACCGGTCGATCGATTGCCCGCCGTCGTCGTGCATCGCAAAGGCCAGATCGCCTTCGCTGCGGACCTCGCCGTGCTGCTCGACGGCTTTGCGCTTGCTGACCTTCGGGGCGCCGACGAGTTCGCAGCGGGACTCGCGGTCGTCGATCGTGCCGAGCACGGTGCGGATCGAATGCAGCAGGTTCTCATCGGCGCTGAGGCGCATGTTGGGCAGACGCAGGTCAACGACGGTATCGTCCTGGTGCAGTTCGAAGAGTACGCCCGCCGCCCCGCCGTTGCGCAGGCCCGCCTGACGCAAGAGCTCCTTGAGCTTGTTCATCTGGTCCTTGGATTCGCCGTTTCGGCTGACGCCGCGCGGCTCGTGGATGACGATCTTGATCGCCTCGGCCAGGGTCTTGCTCGCCTGCTTCACCGGCACGACCTTGTCGACGACGACGCTGGGCTCCTCGCGTCGGCGGTCGACCTTGCCGCAGAGGAAGACGACCTCGTCGAGCTCCATGTGCATGTAGTTCATGGCGTAGCTGTCGGAGAAGAGCACGCCGTCGATCTTGCCGCGCTTGTCCTCGAGCGTGATCATCGCCATCTTCTGCCCGGCGCTTCGGCCGTTCTTCACGATGGTCGGGCGGACGCGCGTGAGCATCCCGCCGAGCACGATCTTCTGCTCAGCCGGCAGCGAGCCGATGTCCGCGACGGTGACGGTGCCGAAGCGGTCGATCGTGTCCAGGTGCTCTTCGAGCGGGTGGCTGGAGACGTAGATACCCATGACTTCTTTTTCGAAGGCCAGGAGCTCGGCGGTGGTCCAGGGGGCCACGGTCGGCAGCGGGACCTGTTGCTTGGCTTCTTCTTCGCCCGCCGGTGTGTCGCCGTCTGATTCCACGGGCTGGCCGAACATATTGAGCTGACCCGAAGCGCGGTCGCTTGCGGCGCGTTGCCCGGCCTTAACCGCGGCGTCGAGCGCTTCGCACAGCGCCGCCCGCTGCTCGATGGTATGCAGCGAGTCGAAGGCGCCGCACTTAATCAGCGCTTCAATGGTCGAGCGATTGATGGTCTTCAGGTCAACGCGTTCGCAGAAGTCGAACAGGCCGACGAACGGGCCGTTCTTGTTGCGCTCGTCGACGATGGACTGGATGGCTTTTTCGCCGACGCCCTTGACCGCGTGCAGGCCGAATCGGATGTGCCCGGTGGATGGCGTCTTCTCTTCGCCAGGCATGTAAACAACGGTGAAGCCGACGTCCGAGAGGTTGATGTCCGGCGGCTTGACCTCGACACCGCGCCTGCCCGACGGGGTAAGCAGCTTCTTGCACTCGTCGATGTACTCGATGACCTTGTCGGTGTTACCCGCTTCGTAGGTGAGCACAGCGGCCATGTAGTGCAGCGGGAAGTGCGTCTTGAGATACGCGGTCTGATACGCGACGATCGCGTAGCCGGTGGAGTGCGACTTGTTGAAGCCGTAGCCCGCGAACTTCAGAATAAGATCGAAGAGCTCGGCAGAGATCTTCTCGGGGACCCCCGTGATATCTTTCGCGCCCTTGACGAAGTCGACGCGTGCGGCGTCGATGGTCTTGACCTTCTTCTTGCTGATCGCCTTGATGACGGTGTAGGCCTGTCGCAGCGGGATGCCGCCGAGCTGGTTGATGACCTGCATCACCTGCTCCTGGTAGACCATGATGCCGTAGGTGTCGGCGGTGAGTTGGTCGACGATCTCGTGAACCTTGGGGACGGTCTCCTTGCCGTGCTTGCGGTTGTTGTAGTTGGGGATGAGCTCCATCGGCCCGGGGCGGTAGAGCGCGTTGGCGGCGATAAGGTCTTCAAGCCGGTCGGGCTTCATCGCCATGAGCAGGTTGCGCATCCCGCCGGATTCGAACTGGAACACGCCGGCGGTTTCGCCACGCTCAAACAGCGAGAGGACGCGCGGGTCGTCGTACTTGAGGCGTTCGAGGTCGAGGGGGTCGTAGGCCGGGTCGTCCTGGTCGGCACCTTCTTGCTGTTTACTCCCGGTGGCGGGCTTGACCGCTTCCTTGATCGACGAGGTCGCGAAGTCCTGTGAAACAAGGGCTTTGCCGCGCTCGATGATCGAGAGCGTGCGTAGACCCAAGAAGTCCATCTTCAATAGGCCGACGTTCTCGCAGGTCGGGCCATCCCACTGCGTAACGATCTGGTCTTCCTGTCCCGGGGGCTTGTAGAGCGGGCAGATGTTGTCGAGGGGCTGGGTCGCGACGATGACGCCCGCGGCGTGGACCCCGGCGTGCCTTGCCATGCCTTCAAGGCGCAGCGCGGTGTCGTAGACGCTTCGGATCTGCGGCGAGTCGTCGTAGACCTTGCGCAGGTCCGGCTCTTCTTCGAGCGCCGAGGTGAGCGTCGTCTTGAGCCCATCGCCGACGAGCTTGCAGACCTTGTCGACCTCGGACAGGGGCAGATCCATGACGCGGCCAACGTCGCGGATCGCCGCGCGGGCTTTCAGCGTCCCGAAGGTGATGATCTGCGCGACGTAGCCGTACTTCTCGCGGACCCACTTGAGGATGTCGCCCCGGCCGTCCTGGCACATGTCGATATCGATATCGGGGTATTCGCTTCGGTCGGGGTCGGTGAAGCGTTCGAAGAGCAGGCCGTACTCGACCGGGCAGGCGTTAGACAAGCCCATGACGAACCCGGTCATCGTGCCGACGCCCGAGCCACGCGCGTTGCAGGGGATGCCGTTTTGTCGGCCGTAGTTGACGAAGTCCCAGCAGATAATGAAGTACGCGGAGATCTTCTTGTCCGAGAGGATGCCCAGCTCACGTTCGAGTCTCGCGCGGATGTCGTCGGTGATGCCGTCCTTGCCGTAGCGCCAGACCAGCCCCGCCTCGCAGAGCAGGCGCAGTGCGTGGTCGCAGTACAGCTCGAGCTCTCGCCGATCGATGTCTTCTTCTTCATCTTCCTTGACCGGCTCGACGACGACCTGGGCGCAGAAATCCTTGAGCCAGCCGTTGGAGCCGATCGCCTCATCGCTCTGAAACTTTCGGACCAGCTCGGCGGGGTCGACCTTTTTCTTGCCGCCGATGAGTTTCTTCAAGCGGTCGGTGTAGACCGGGCGCACGACCGGGGCGTGGTTCGCATCGAAATCAATATCGACATTGCAGCGCTCAGCGATCCGGACCGTGTTCTCCACGGCCTCGGGCGTGTCTTCAAACGCCTGGATCATCTCCTCGGGCGTCTTGACATACAGGTCGCGCGGGTAGTGCAGCCGGCTCTCGTCCGACTTGATCTTGCCCATCGAGATGCAGCAGAGCGTGTCGTGCGCATCCCAATCATCCGCGGTCATGAAGTGCGCATCGTTGTCGCAGACCAGCGGGATGTCGAGCTCTTGCGCGAGCTGCTTGATGTACGGGTTGATCTCGTCCTGCAGCTTCTCTTCGTGGCGCTGCATCTCGAGGTAGAACCGCGGCTCGCCTTTTTCGTTGACGCCGAACAGGTCCTTGTGCCACTGGGCCTCGGCCTTGGCGTGGTTGTAGTGCGTCGGGTCGTTGGACTGGTGGTACTTGACCAGGTGGTAGGCGACGGATGAGCCGAGGTGGCCGTTGATCGCGATGAGCCCGTCGCCCCACTGCGCCAGCGTGGTCTTGTCCATGCGCGGCTTGAAGTAGAAGCCGTTGACGAACGCGTCGGAGCTGAGCTTTAAGAGGTTCTGCCAGCCGGTGTTGTTCTCCGCGAGCAGGACGAGGTGGAACCCGCCATCGCTGACGCCGGTGAACTCGCGGTTGGTACGGTCGGATTTCTTGCCGCCGATGTCGGGCGCGACGTAGGCCTCGATGCCGAGGATGGGCTTGACGCCTTCGCGCTTGGCGAGGTTATAGAACTCGACGGCCCCGTGGAGGTTGCCGTGGTCCGTCACCGCGACCGCGTCCATTCCCAGCGCTTTGACGTGCTTGACCAGCTTGTCCACCCGGTTGCCCCCGTCCAGCAGCGAATACATGCTGTGCAGGTGCAGGTGGACGAACTTGCCCTGCAGCTTGTCGGGCTTGTCCTGCTTGGAATCGGCGGTTTTTGCCATCCGTGGCGGCCTCGGGCGGGGTTGAGTGTGCGTCGACGGGTGATACGGGGTCAATCCCAAGTATAGCCGGGAGGCCTGGGTCACCAAGCGGGCTCACTTGCATGAATAAGCTGTCGCTATGCCATCATCCGAAGTCGCCGAAGGGGCAGCGTCCGGCCCGCCGGAGCCTGTAAGATGTGGGGCTGAACACTGTCCTTCTTATCTAGGACCCGTGGCTCCGGCGATCGCTACCGAGACCACGCCAACACGGTTTTTAACCCGCGGACCGAACCCCATGAAACGATTACTCACCTCACTGTTCGCCCTGGCTCTCCTCGCAAGCCCCGCACTGACCGCGGCCGCGCAGGACAAGGAAGACGGCCGGCCCGGCGACGGCCAGCCGCTGGCCAAGGCCCACCCCTCGTGGACGGTCGAGAGCGCCCGGCCCGAAGGCTTTGAACCGCAGGTCGGCGCGCTCGCCTGGAGCCCGGACGGCAAGTACCTGGCGGTCCTCACCTTCAACCCCGGTAAGACCGGCGCGACGGGCGACTACAACGGTAACCTACAGATCCTCGAGAACGCCACCGCCAAAGACACCAGCAAGATCAAGATCAACAAAGTCAGCGAAGAGCTCATCCTCCCGCTGGGCGCGTACTGGCTCGAAGAAGGCCTGTTCGTCCTTGAACGCCACGAGCTGTCCAAGTGGACCGACACCGACGGCGACGGTATCCCCGACAAGAAAGAGACCCACGCCTCCGGCTGGATCAGCGTGAACTTCCACGACTTCTCCTTCGGCCTGGGCTACCACGACGGCTACCTCTACGGCGCGCTATCCACCAGCCTGCACCTGACGCAGGAAGAACGCGAATCCGCCGAAGCCAACCCCGACGACCCCATCGCCGGGGCGATCAGCGGCTCCAAGGGCAAGACCCGCGGCGGCAACGCGCCCTGCCACGAGTTCCGTGGCTGCGTCATGAAGATCAGCGTCGAGACCGGCGAGATCGAATGGATCGCCGGCGGCCTGCGCACGCCCAACGGCGTCGGCACCGGGCCCGGCGGCATCGTCCTCGCCCCCGACAACCAGGGCGACTTCAAACCGTCCAACGGCATCTACGTCGCCAAGAACGGCGAGTTCTTCGGCAAGTACAACGCCACCTTCAGCCACGTCAACCTGCCCGACGGCGGCGTGCCTTCGATGTACTCCGACAAGGAGCCGACGCCCCCGGCGATCTGGCTGCCACAGAACGAGGTCGGCAACTCGCCCAGCTCGACGCTGCTGATCCCCGAGGGCAAGCCCTTCGCCGGGCAGGTCCTCAATGCTGACCTCACTCAGGGCGCGATCCACCGCGTCTACATGGAGGAAGTCGAAGGCACCTGGCAGGGCTCGGTGTTCCGACACACGATGGGGCTCGAGGTCGGGCCCAACGACATCAAGTGGGGACCGGACGGCTGCCTGTACGTCGGCGGCACGGGCCGAGGCGGCGGCGGCGGATGGGGCTGGGGCAAGACGCTCTTCGGCCTGGAGCGCCTGCGACCGACCGGCAAGACCGCGTTTGAGTACGAGAAGATCGAAGCGACCAAGGACGGCTTCCGCGTGACCTTCACCGAGCCGGTCAAGGCCGGCGTGCTCGACAAGGCCGACAACTGGGCGGTCACCGCCTGGACCTATGTCGCGTCCCCGCACTACGGCGGGCCGAAGAAAGAAGAGTACGAAGCGGCGATCTCCAAGATCACCGTGTCGGCCGACCGTAAGTCTGCGGAGTTGGTCGTTGAAGACCGCCGACCCAACTTCGTCTACCACATCCGCATCGACGCGACCTCTGAAAAGGGCGAGAAGATGTGGTCCCCCGAGAGCTGGTACACCTTCCACAAGGCCCCGGCCAAGTAAGCCCCAACACGCCTCGTTTGTAAGATAAGCGGCGATTTCACCGTCTATGTAGTTCCTGCACGGGCCCTGCGCGGCCCGTTTATATGCCCCGAGAAGGAAACCCCCCATGCGTCGTCAATCCGCTTTTGTGACCGGCATGCTCGCCATGCTCACCCTCGCTGCCGCCCCTGTGATGGGCCAGATCGAGAAACGCCCCGGCTCGGGACAGGCCCTCGAGGCGCCTCACCCCGCCTACACCATCGAGCAGGCCCGGCCCGACGACTTCCAGCCAAAAGTCGGAGCGCTGCAGTTCCTGCCCAACGGCATGCTCGCGGTCACAAGCTTCACCCCGCCGGACCACGGCAAGAACTGGGAAGAGCCCAACGGCACGCTCTACGTCGTCGAGAACCCCACCGAAAAAGACAAGTCCAAGATCAAGGTCCGCGAGATCGAGAAGAGCCTCATCGACCCGCTGGGCATGAACTTCGTCGACGGCGCGCTGTACATCTGCGACCGCAACGAAGTCTCCAAGTGGACCGACACCGACGGCGACGGTATCCCCGACAAGAAAGAGACCTTCGCCTCCGGCTGGGTCAGCGACAACTACCACCACTTCACCTTCGGCCTGCCCTACGTCGACGGGCACTTCTACCTCACGCTCTCGACCAACATCACGATCGGGAACATGGCCAAGGAAGAAAACATCAAGGGCCCGGTCCACTCGCTTAACGGCATGAACCCCGAGTTACGCGGCAGCCTGCTGAAGATCAACGGCAAGACCGGCGAGTTCACCGAGGTCTCCGGCGGCCTGCGAACACCCAACGGCGTCAGCGCCGGGCCCGACGGCCGCATCATCATGCCCGACAACCAGGGCGCCTGGAAGCCCGCGTCCGGCATCTACTTCGACAAGCAGGGCGCGTACTTCGGCCATAAGAACAACACCGAAGCGACCAGCGACTT
>Ga0213866_10000216_pt1 | contig 48060 bp, 36 predicted proteins | sample PICome_11_FD_160079 | JGI IMG/M metagenome (GOLD analysis project Ga0213866, IMG submission 160079) | Coastal seawater microbial communities near Pivers Island, North Carolina, United States - PICO284 | ecosystem: Environmental > Aquatic > Marine > Coastal | place: USA: North Carolina...
TGCCTGAAGTGACGTTTGCCTGTAAACACCATGGCGATATCATGCTTGTTGGCTTCTGCGATAACTTCTTCATCACGAATTGAGCCGCCAGGTTGGATAATTGCTGTAACCCCAGCTTCGGCAGCTTGAGCTACTCCATCAGCGAATGGGAAAAATGCGTCTGATGCTAAGGCAGAACCTTTCGCACGGTCAGGGTTCACTTTGCAATCACCTGCTTTTAATGCTGCTATACGTGAAGAGTCAACACGACTCATTTGACCCGCTCCGATGCCAATGCTGGCATTGTCTTTGGTAAGTACAATTGCATTTGATTTAACGTGCTTACATACTTTGAAAGCAAAAAGCATTTCGTCTATTTCAGATGGTGATGGTTTACGATTGGTAACTACTTTTAAATCATCTTCAGATGTTTGCTCGTAGTCATTTTCCTGAACTAATAATCCGCCAATAACTGATTTTACCATTAAGGATTTGTTTATAGGGTTATTATTGCCAGTAGTTAAAATTCTTACATTCTTTTTCTTGGCAAGAATTTCCTTGGCTTCGTCACTTATTTCTGGACAAATAATTGCCTCAACGAACATTTTAGCTATTTCTTCAGCTAGGTTGGCTTCTAACTTGCGGTTAAAAGCTAATATGCCACCAAATGCACTAACCGGGTCAGATGCAAGTGCTTTGTTATATGCATCCAAAATATCTTTGCCTATAGCAACTCCGCACGGGTTAGCGTGTTTAATAATAACTGATGCAGGCTCTTCAAATTCTGACACTAGTTGCAAAGCGGCGTCTGCATCATTTATGTTGTTGTAGCTAAGCTCCTTGCCTTGAATCTGTCTTGCAGAGGCGATGCTACTATTGTCATTGTAAGAATAAAAAGCGGCATTTTGATGAGGGTTTTCACCATAACGCAAGCCTTGTTTCTTTTGAGCTGTAAGATTAAATGTTTGTGGCAGGTCATTACCTTGTTGGGCTGTAAACCATGAGCTGATAGAGCTGTCATAAGATGCCGTGCGTGCAAAAGCTTTTGCTGCCATTTCTTTTCTGAAATCGTCTGACGTACCGCCTTTGTTCTCTTTCATTTGATCCATAAGACCTGCATAGTCATTATGGTCTGTAATGATAGTTGTGAAGTTGTAGTTCTTTGCAGCAGAGCGAACCATTGAAGGGCCGCCTATATCTATATTTTCAATTACCTCTTCAAAACTTGCATCACGAGCTACGGTTTCTTCAAATGGATATAGGTTAACTATTACCAGATCGATGGAAGTGATGTTATTATCTTCCATTGCCTTTACATGCTCATCATTATCCAAAACGGCAAGTAAGCCACCATGAATGGCAGGGTGTAGGGTTTTTACGCGTCCGTCCATAATCTCAGGGAAGCCAGTATGCTCTGAAACATCTTTTACTTTTAAACCTATATCACGTAGTTTTTTGGCAGTGCCGCCAGTAGATAGAATCTCAACATCTTGCTGCTTTAGGAAATTTGCAAGCTCATCTAATCCTGTTTTGTCTGATACAGAAATTAAAGCACGTTTTATCTTTAGTGACATTTTAGGTTCCTGATAATTTGGTTGTTTCATTGTTTCCCTTTGAGTTTTTTATAAGTTTTATTTGATTTAAGCGACTTCTTTTTGTTCTTCGCTTATATTACTTTCTTCATATTCAGGTACTATATTTAACAAGATGCTTAATAAGTTGTTTCTATCCTGAAGTTCGCATTCTCTTTGACCGGAGTCGATTTTCTGAATAAGGTAATTAAAATTAATATCGCTGGCCAGTGCCTTTATAATTCCTTTATATAAAGTTTCAGTTCGCTGTTCATTTTCATAGAACAGTTCTTCATATAATTTTTCACCCGGCCTTATGCCTGTATATTCAATTTTGATATCTTCATGCGGAGTAAGACCTGCAAGTTTTATCATCTTTAATGCTAAGTCAGTAATGTTCACAGGGTTGCCCATATCTAACACATAGATATTTGACTTGTCACCCTTGGCTTCTAAGGTAGAGGCTTGTAGCACCAATTCTACTGCCTCTGGAACGGTCATGAAAAAGCGTTCCATATCTTTGTGGGTAACCGTAATAGGCCCGCCTCTTTCAAGTTGGCTTTGAAATAATGGAATCACAGAGCCTGATGAACCAAGCACATTACCGAAGCGAACTGTAGAGAAGGTGGTCTCTTTGTTTTCCTGAGAGTGCCCCAGACCTTGAATGTAACATTCGGCAACACGTTTTGTTACTCCCATAAGGGATGTAGGGTTTACTGCTTTGTCAGTTGAAATCATGACCATACGGCATACATTATGATCTATGCATGCATCTGCAACATTCTTTGAGCCGATAACATTGGTCATGAACGCTTCTATAAGATTGCCTTCAACTATCGGAACATGTTTTAGTGCGGCAGCGTGGAAGACTATATCAGGTTTATATTGTTCAAATACCTTATCTAATAGGTTCCGGTTTCGAACGTCTCCTATCAAAGATATTATTTCTATGTCTTGGTTAAGTTTTTCTAATTCTTTATCTATCTGATACAGGTTATATTCTGAAATCTCAAAGAGTATTACTTTAGAAGGCCGGTAATCACATATCTGACGAACTAACTCACTTCCGATTGTGCCACCTGCACCTGTTACTAAAATATTTTTATTGTTTATCAGGTTTTCTCTGCGACCAAGGCTAGGAGTTATTTCCGCACGACCCAGTAAATCCTCAATTGCGATAGGCTTAATTTCTACTTGGTCGATATTATCTTTAAAGTCAGATATACGAGGAAGTTTAGCAAGACTAAAACCAAGAGTGTCTGACATTTTAAGTAGTTTTTCTACTGTGTCATTCTCAAGGTAGTCCTCAGCTATGATAACACGTTTAGGAGCTTGCCCTTCTCTTTTTAATCTTTTTATAGCAAGAGGGATAGAATCAATATCACCATATATGGTAACGCCATGAATCTTGCGTCCAATACGATTCTTGTCCTTATCGATTATTGCAACTATCTTATACTCAGCCTTATCTTTTTTGGCGCATTGCTTTAGGAAGCTAACGGCATTCTCGCTCATTCCTATTAATAAAACCGGGATGCGTTGGTCTATACCGCTTTTTAAGAAACTAAAGGAAAGCTCTTTGTCCTTAGCCATTCGGTAAAGTATTCTGGGGCCTCCTAGAGCTGCCATCATCACCAGAAAGTTTATTATCAGAACCGAACGAGGAAAGTCTTCCAAGCGATTGAACATGAACATCAGTGGAATGAATATCAGTGTGGCAAGAGCTACAGATTTACCTATGTTCGTAAGGTCATTAAGGGAGGCGTAGCGCCAGACTCCTTTATATAAACCCATAAAAGAAAAAACAAATATACATGATAAGGTGAATAAGATAAGCGCAGGTGCTAGATATGTATAGCTTTCGGCAAAATTATCTCCAAGCCTTAAAGATAAAGATATAACGAGGCTGACAGATGCCATAACGATATCATGTATTGCTGCAATGTGAGAACGTTTAATCACTCATTAGACCTATCTAAATTTGAGACCTGTGTAATAACACAGATACATTTAAAATACAATATAGTATTTCTGGTTTTATTTTTTAATATGAGTATTATGTGTTGTTCAGTACGTGGTGGTATCAGTTATTTATATTGTCACTAACTGCATTTAGCTAATTTCCAGGGTATTTATGAAAACATTATTTAACCTATTTGTCGTTTTAGTAATGGTTCTTTTTTCAGGGGAATCGTTGGCAAAAAGCTTTGGAGCGTCTTCATTTGAACTTGATAATGGAATGCAGGTCGTGGTCATTCCAAATACTAAGGTAGCTGCTGTCTCCCATATGGTCTGGTACAAAATAGGCGGACAGGATGAGCCTATAGGTAAAAGTGGTATTGCTCATGTTTTAGAGCATATGATGTTCAAAGGCACTCCTCGTTATGGTAAAGGTCAATTTTCAAGGACGGTTGCAAGGTCGGGCGGCAATGATAATGCTTTTACAGGTTTTGATTATACGGCTTACTTTCAAAATATTGCCCGTGAAAAATTGGAGCTGGTAATGGATATGGAAGCTGACCGCATGGAAAACCTTCTTTTTGAAGAGGAGGAGTTCTTAAAGGAAAGGGATGTTGTTTTGGAAGAACGTTCTGACCGTGTGGATAATAAGCCTCACTCGCTTCTTGGAGAAAGAATGAAGGCTGTATTATTCCAAAATCATCCATACGGAACTCCGCTGATTGGTTGGAGGCATGAAATAGCTGCGCTAACCTTAGAAGATGCTAAGGATTGGTATAATAAATATTATGCACCAAATAATGCTATCCTTATAGTTTCTGGGGATATTACCAAAAAGGAACTAAAGCCTTTGGCAGAAAAATACTATGGTAAAATAAAACCTAAGAAAACGCCTGAACGTACTATGATAACTGAGCCAAAACATATGACGCCAATAACCGTCACTCTTGAGGATGAGAAAGTTACAAAGCCGCAATGGAGCAGATATTATCTTGCGCCTAGTCAAAATTCAGAAGGTAAGGAGCATGCTTTTCCGTTGATATTGCTTTCATATATTTTGGGAGCCAGTGATACCAGTCGCTTATATCAAAATCTGATAGTTGAAAAACAGATGGCGTCCAGTGTTGGCAGCTACTACAATGATTTGCAGCTTGGGCAATCTACTTTCTCTTTTTATGCCACCCCTGCAAAGGATGGCAATATTGAAGAATTGGAGAAGCAAATTGAAGAACAAATTAAGTTGATAAAAGAAAAAGGTGTAACAAAAGAAGAGTTAAAGCGAGCAAAGAAAGCGCTTATAGCAGAAACTATATATGCCAGAGAGGATTTAAAGACCTTGGCATATCTTTATGGGCAGACAATGGCCATTGGATTGGGTGTGGATTATGCCGATGATTGGGAGCGAAATATAAATAAAGTAAGCTTAAAGCAGATAAAGGAAGCTGCTAATGAAGTGTTGCAGCTTGAAAGGTCGGTAACAGGTTACTTAGAGCCTAAGGGGTAGTATCTGTTTGAGTGGTGACTTTTCTTTGTCATGCTGAATTTTTTTTGGCATCTTTTATAAATGATAGTAGATCCTGAAACTAGTTCAGGATGACACCTAATAAAGGGTAGAGTAATTAAAAAATGAAAATAACAAAACACCAATTTTTATTTGTAGCAATATCTTGTGTTATAGCAGCCGCTTTTTTATACCATCCGCAATATGACCTTTATGTTGCCAGTATGTTCTATCGTCAAAAGGTAAATATGATAAGTGATGAGCCGATGGTCTTTGGGTTTTTCTTAAGGGAGCATTCGGTTTTTGTATTCTTACATGAATCGGTAAGGTATGTGACCATTACAACGGCGGTTTTTTTGTTTACCATGTTGGGGTTAAATTACGCCAAAAAGAAGGATTTTTTTGGTTTTACCAAAAAGAAGATAGCTTATATAATTCTTTGCTTAGCAATTGGCCCCGGGCTAGTGGTGAACGCAATTTTTAAAGATAATTGGGGCAGGGCAAGACCGCATCAGGTTGCTAATTTTGGAGGAAATAAAGAATTTACTCCACCATTTATCATGACCGATCAATGTGAGCGGAATTGCTCATTTACATCTGGCGATCCTTCGGTTGGATTTTTCTTCTTTGCCTTTGCCTTTGCTTTTGCAAATAGACGTAAGCAGTTCACTGCACTTGCCATGACTTTGGGCACTATTTATGGAGTGACACGCATAGTGCAGGGGGCGCATTTTTTAAGCGATGTTATTTTTTCTGGAATATTCGTTTTTGGGATATGTTATTTATTGCATAAGGTGATGTTTAAAGAAAACGCTGAAACAAGTTCGGGGTGATGTTAGAGTGTTGTACGCTCTAAATAGTTATGTTCATTGAAATGACTAAAGGTATGTCATGCTGAATTTATTTCAGCATCTAATCCATTAATCTGTATTTAGACCCTGAAACGAGTTCAGGGTGACGGTTTTTTTTATCGTCATTGCGAGCGTTAGCTAAGCAATCTGTTTAGGATGTCTGGATTGGCCTTCGTCATTATTTGTGTATTCTAATTTTCAGCTAGTTCGTAACCTTTGAAACCTTTTAGGTGATAGAAGTAAAAATCTATATCAAAGTCGCTATATAGCGGAACGTGGACATTGCCAATGCGTTCGGCTGATTCAAAATGAGCTTCTAATCTGTGTGGTGATGATTCGTAGGTTATGTATATGAACTCATCATTTTTGGCTTTTTTGATGTCGGTTGTTACTTCAAAATGGTCGCCTTTTTTGCCTGTTGGATTCCATTTTATGGCACTAAAAGAACGTGGGCGAGCATAATACATTAGCTCGGAGTGAACCTTGCGGGAGTCGGTCAAAATGGTAGCGTTGGGGTATGAATCGAGTATAACTAAAGTTCCTTCGCCTAAGTCATCCCAGCCATGCACCCGCTTGAATGGGTCTTTTATTTTGCCTTCAGCAATTTTAGTTTTTTTGCCTACAAGCTCAACACCTTCAATATTTTGTATGGCTGAAAAGTTGGTAATTAAAAAAGCGGCCAATAAGTGAATGGCAATTGATGCACCTATTAGACCAGCTTTATAACGTTGCAATAGCCATGCACAAACCAGAACTGTAGCCGGAACATAAACAGGAGCCGCCCAATTGGCATGTGCTCTTGAAAGAAGGCTTATGGTGGTAATCAGCAATAGCATTGGCAGGGTGAAGCATAATAGCAGCTTGGTTTCTTCATTTAATTTTTGGTTTGTTACGGCCTTGAAAATTATGAATAATAATGTGCCGAAAAATATAGGCCCGAACACACCAAATTGTGCCCCGACAAATTCCAGCATTTTGTCAAAATGGAGTGATAGCCCACCGCCATGGGCATTTTCTTTTGTATGTAAAAAGCTTACCAAGCCGTTATTAAAATTCCATATTACATTTGGCATGAATATCAACCCTGCAATAATGCACGCAGTCCAAAACCCCTTGCCTTTGAAGTGCTTGCGGTTTTCAGGTGATATAACCATATAAAGCATGGCAGATAGTAAAAACAATACCATGTTATATTTACTCATCATGCCCAAACCTGCGGTTATGCCTGCCAATATCCAATATTTATATGAGTCGGATTTTATGGCTTTGATGAAAAATAATAATGACAATGCGTAGAAGGTCAACAAAGGTGCGTCGGTAGAAATTAAGGCAGACGAAACTGAAACAGCGGGCAATGTGGCATATGCAATTCCGCTGAAAAGTGCGATTTTTCTATCGGAATATAAGCTTTCTGCAATATGGAATATGGCAATTGATGTGATGAAGTGCATCAGCGGTGAGGCAAGTCGCACGCAGCCTTCAGTGTCGCCACATAAACTGGTGGTGATAGATATCAGCCAAGCCACCATTGGCGGTTTTGAATAATAGCCCCAGTCAAATGTTTGTGCCCAAAACCAATATTGCGCCTCGTCAAAGAACAGGTTGAACTCTTCTAGCGAAAGATAATATATTCTATATGCCGTAATTGCGGCTGATAATAAAAAGAATATTTTTATCTCTTTGCTTAGATGCATATCAGTTTTTTGTTCTATTTAAATTTATCATTTCGTCATACTATAGAAAAAATTTAGGAAAATTTTTTCTATAGTATCCAATTTGAAAAGTTTAGGAAAACTTTTCAATATTCTAAAAAGTTTCCTAACTTTTTAGAACGTGGATTCCACTATAATTTTATTCTCCTAATAAAATTCGTGGAATGACATGTGCCTTGTTTTATTAAACAACTCCTTGCAATGGAGATGATGCAACTGCATATTCTTTTTTCGCCATACGCCCTGCTAAATATGCAAGCCTTCCTGCTTCAACTGCTTTTTGCATTGCTTGTGCCATTAAAACAGAGTCGTCCGCATCTGAAATTGCTGTGTTCATCAACACGCCATCACAGCCAAGTTCCATTGCAACTGCGGCATCTGATGCAGTGCCCACTCCAGCATCGACTAAAACAGGAACGTTAGCATTTTGCACGATTATTTTTATGTTTAAAGGGTTTTGTATGCCAAGGCCAGAGCCGATTGGAGCAGCCAAAGGCATAATTGCAACGCAGCCAATTTCTTCAAATTTTTTGGCATATATTGGGTCGTCAGTGCAATATACCATTATGTCAAAGCCTTCTTCTTTTAAGATCTTAGCGGCTTTTAGGGTTTCTTCCATATCAGGATAAAGGGTGGTTTGGTCGCCAATTACTTCCAATTTTACTAAATTTCCACCACCTGCGGCTTTGGCAAGACGAAGAGTGCGAACGGCCTCATCGGCTGAGTAACACCCAGCAGTGTTGGGAAGATATGTAAACTCAGATGTTGGCAAATAATCTTGAATGCTTTTTTGTTGTGCAATATCAATGCGGCGCACTGCAACGGTGATTATTTCAGCACCACTTGCACGAATTGCATCGTTTGTTTCTTCCAATGAGGCATATTTGCCAGTTCCTACTAATAGGCGAGATTTAAATTCTTTTCCGGCTATTTCAAATGTGTCCATAATTTATTCTTTCTTGGTTGAATTAGATGCTGAAATAAATTCAGCATGACGTTGTTTGTTGCCATTGTGTAAAGATTGCTTTGTCGCTTATGCTCCTTGCAATGACGGTTATATTAAAATTTCTTTGATGGGTAATATAGCAAAGATATATATTTTGTAAATTGGGATTAATTGTGAAATTTATATCGTCATTGCGAGAGTTAGAGAGGCAATCTATTTGTGATGCTTGGATTGCTTCGTCATTTCATTCCTTTCAATGACGGTTTTAGGGTGGTGTTAGACCTAGTCGGCGAATGACAATGAGTGTGTGTCATACTCCGGCTTGACCGGAGTATCCAAGATTTTTTTTACTTAGATTCCAAATCAAGTTTGGAATGACGGTGTTAAATAGATTGCTTCGTTGCTAGGCTCCCCGCACTGACGGTTTGGATTCACTTCGTTCCTGTTCGATTTTTTCAGAATGTTTGCCAGAGCCACTTGAAAATAGTGAGCCCATGCCAAAGGCAAGTGTTGCACCTAATGCTAAAGTTGAAATAAAAGCCATGTCTGGTCTGACAGAATGTGCGGCAGAGGCTTGAGGAGTAAGCGAAGGAGCTTGAGTTGGGTTTGGTGAAAGTGGTGGTTCAAATAAAGATGAAGATGGAGCTATTGATGAGGGGGATATTGTTGTAGGGGAATAGTTTTCAATAATATCTAATATTGCTCTGGTCTGCCCTTCTTGCCAGCTATGTGGACGTAGGTTAGAGGAGCGGTTTTGGTTGTGTTGGACTTCAGTGTTGTCACCGCAATCCGAATATGATGTTGTTTTCTTTAGACCCTCCCAAGTTGTTTGTTTTGATGAAAGGTCACAGTCATTATTAATTGCTGCATTTGTAGTCAGTTCTTCTTGAGATACTACTTCCCCCACTGCGGGTATGCCGCTTTGTCCACCACCAATGGGGACAATAGCATCGCCTCTATAATGATATAAATAAATATTAGGGTTTTTATTCGGGTTGCAATCTTCATATTCATATGAGGTGGAGACGGCAAAAATGTTAGCGGCATCAAATTCATTATCACAGAATAATTTTAAGGCAGTTTGTCCGCCCATTGAATGACCTACAACGTGAATGTTCTGTATGTTGTTATCTTCGGATATTTGTTGGTTAAGACCTTTTAATAGTTCTATAGATTCATCACGCCAAACTTTATCTATGGCCGATGGTATGATGACTATTGAATTTGAAGAAGCTGATTCGGGGCATATCTGACTGGCCTCTGTAAAAGTTTCGGCAGTTCCACCAAGCCCGTGCAATGCATATATTAAATCAGCGGGTTGGGAGGAGTCAAAATTATCAGGAGTGCATTTTATGTAATCTAATTGTTGATTGTTGTTTGTATATGAATGATTGGATTCTTGCATAAAAAAAGCCCTGAGTATTTGCGTTGTTTTTTGGGTTTGTATAGCAAGGTGGTGTTTTTGTAAATTGTCTTTTGGAGCTTGGGTCAAAATCTCGGGAAATAATATTAGATGCTGAAATAAATTCAGCATGACATTAAATAATCTTCTTAAAATTAAATAGATTGTCACTTGATGGCTTGACTGTTTATGGACTCGCCAATCTAGTTGGCGAATTACAATGAGTGTATGTGTCATACTCCGGCTTGACCGGGGTATCTAAGGTTTTTTAGATTTCTTGGATTCCAAATCAAGTTTGGAATGACGGTTTTAGATTTCTTGGATTTGTAAATCAAGCTTGGAATGGCTATCTTGAACCAATTAGAAGGTATATCTAACAGTAGCGGAAATTGCATGTCCACCATCATCGGTGAAATTATCCTGCTTTAGGTGCAGATCATTGCCAGCTTCTTCGCTGCCTAACTTATCAGAATAGCTGTACCCTAACTGAAATTTCAAAGAAGGGTGTTTTGGTGAAGAGTATGTCATTCCTGTCATAACCTGATATGAAGGTGACGTGTACGATTCTTCTTTGTTGTCGTCGGTGTTTGAAATATGCATAACCCCTACGCCTGCGCCAACATATGTTTTGATGCCATGCACTTTCTCAAAGTCGTAAACTACATTTGACATAACTTTTGTTCTGTCAAAACTATTACGGTTATAAATTGAAGTGCTACGAGAAACCTGCTGTTCAAATCTTGCATTTTTTAATACAGAGTCCGCAGATAATAACCTGTAACCAAATGATAGGTTATTTTTCTCAAGAACTGTTTTTTTTGATTTGAAATATAAATTTTCAAGTAAAGGACCATCTTCAGCCTGAGCTTTAGAGCTGATTCCCATTGACAACATAATACTACATAATAAAACTAACTGTTTTCTACTTTTCATTCCCCAACTCCTACTTGGAGTTACAACGCGACTGCGTTTTTCAACCTTGCATCAACGACCATAACATATATATTACATAGTTGTCAAGTGTTTTGTTTGACAGTGGGTTATTGTGTGTTGTGAATGTTGAGTGGTTTGTGGTTTGGTATTTTTGCTATGTAGGAAGGTGTTGATATACTGTATTAAATTAGTTCAGAGTGTTTGAGAAGCCACTTTTTTGTTTCTGCTCTTTTTCTTCTAAATATTTTGAAGCATGAGAAGACTTACTTGTTACCGAATCGTCATCTTTTTCTTCTTCTTTTTTAGATTCCATTCCACGGTTTTTAAGGCCTTGGGAAATTTCAGCAAGCGTTCGTTTTTCTTCAGATGGCATTGCTTCTAACTCTTGTTGTGTTTTTTTTACAATGGCTGTTTCTGGTTCTTCCTTTTTTTTAGCTAATCTATCTGGAAACTTAATTGGTGTTGCAGGAACTTTCTTGTTAGACGGTTCTTTTGCTCCTTGACCTATTCTTTCGGTTATTTGTTGTTGAACACTTGTTTCAACTCTAGCCTGTTGAAAAACATCCTCTGGCTCTAAACCGCTATATTTTATCATAAGAGCAGCAACATCTGGCTCTGATTTTATAAATTCCCCGGCTTGTTCAGGAGAGGTCTTTAACGTTTCAACAAATTTTGCAGGATTGGTTTTATAACCAATTTCTTCTAATTTTTGTTGTAGTAACTCTTTTGACGGATTAATGAGTAAGGTAGCTTCGCCCTCCGACTCACCTGGGAGGAGAACGCTTGGGACATTAAGTGGAACAGCTTCCCTAGGTAAGTTGGGGCCGCCATGGCCAAATGGTAGCCCTTCATATATGTTTATCCCTTCTTCTGCAGCTCTATCAGTGAATTGTTGGTATTCCTTACTTTCCTTGTCGAATAAAACGTTACCCACAAAAATATTCTTTTTGTCAGCAAATATTTTTTCAAAGGCATCAGGTTCTTGTCCGTCAGTTTTTTTACTTATTGATTCTGCAACACCTTTTGCTTGCCCATGCATTTCTACAATAACGGTATCAGAGTTCCTATCCTGACTTAATTGCCAAGGAGAACCACTAGCACGGTTAATTACATTAAGTGTGCCTCCGCTTAAATTAACAAGTTGAGGTTCGGTAGGTTCTTTGTTTTTATTGTTTGCTGTAAGTTTGAACTCGTTATCAATGCTCTCTCCGTTTCGAGCTTTTTCGATAGTTGAATAAAGAGTTTCGAACCTTTCTTTGTTCTCGCTGGTGAAGTCGTCATATCCAAAGACACGAGAGCCGAATTCCTGTACTCCTCTCATTGTATAATTAGTTGATTGAATAAGTGCGTTTTGTACGGCCGTAACATCACTCATGCCAACTATTACGGCTGGATTCTCAGGCAGTTTCTCAGGAAGGAACCTCAGCATTTCAGGGGCGCCACTACCGCCATCTACCGGCCATATAACATCTACCTCACCACGGCTTGCAGCTTCTACTTCTTCTTGTAGTATTTGCGACTTTTGATATGAATCTTCTAAATAATCTTTTAATGGTGCAAATTCTTCTTCACCTAATGTTTGCAATCTTTCATCTTCAACATCAAGAGATGTTCCGTCTTGTTTTTTCATTTTAACAAAAGCGTCTGAGTAGTCTAAATAGTCTTGTTCAAAAGCTTTTTGAATCCTCTCTTCCTCTTCTTCTGTGTGTTGTCTGGGTTGAGAAGAAAGCTCTGATTCGAAATATTGTTTTTTTATTTTTTCAAATACAGTGGGAAGGTCGTATTTATTAAATTCTTCTGGCTCGTTTTTTCTGTCAATACCGCGTGTTTTTACACGAACATCAAATCCGGATTCTTTAAAAAATTCAGCGGCGGATTCAATTTCTTTTTCTGGCGCATACCATGACGTTGTTATTATTGATATAGTCATTTTGTCGTCAGGCATTCATATCTCCTAAGTTCTATATGTTGCTAATATAGTACACTAACTGTCTTGTTTAGTCAAAACTTGTAGTGAACTGTTGAGCAATTCATATGTATCCTAGCTAAGATGTCTGCTTTGTGGTTGCCTAATTTGAGTTATTTTTTCATTCAACAAGTCAGCTTGCCGGGGAGAGAATTTTTCCTGAAGCATTTCTTTTGACGATATATAAAGGGATGTGGCTACCAGTGATACGGTAAGTTTTTCTTTAGACACTTTTTCTTACATTCCTATTCTTTCTTCTTCTATTTCTCAATGATTTAGGAAATAAATTATCTAAAAAATTAATTCTTGAGAATCTGTCACCTATCATAAGTAGGCTTGGGGTAAAGAACAGGGTTAATATTGTGGCGAAAGTAAGGCCGCCTGCTATGGAGGTAGAAAGTTGACGCCACCATTGGCTTGATGGTGCACCAAATGTTACTTCTCTTGTAAGGAAATCAAGATTAACGGCAAATACCATTGGCAGCAGTCCAAGTACTGTAGTTCCTGCGGTAAGTAATATGGGACGAAGACGTTGTATGCCTGTGCGAAGCAAGGCTTCTTTTGCATCCATACCTGTGGCTTTTAATTTTTGGAAGGTGTCGATGAATATTATATTGTTGTTAACCACGATGCCTGAAAGGGATATAATGCCTACACCACACATTACAATACCAAATGGCTGTTTCGTAACTATCAACCCTATAAGCACTCCAACGGTTGACAAGAAAACAGCACTTAAGATTATAAGCATGTAATATATGCTGTTAAATTGAGTGACCAATATTAAAGCCATACAAAATAGCGCAAGAACAAATGCATTGCTCAAGAATTGTTGCGATTCTTGTTGCTGCTCTTCATCCCCTTTAAAGCGAACTGAAACATGATTGTTAGGCTCCATGTTCTTTAGTAATTGCTTCGCTTCTTTTACCTTGCTGTCGGCAAGCACACCTTCTTTTACATCCGCTTTGATGCTCATGACTCTAACACCGTTTGTCCGGTATATGGTGTCAACTTTGGGCTGTGCTTTGCGTTCAACAAAATTAGAAGCCGGTATCATACCTGATTGAGTAACTACTTTTAGTGAATCAAGGGCAGATAGATTGCGTTTTTCCTCAGGGAAGCGGACTAAGATGTCAACATCATCATCAGAATCGTCGGGACGGTAGGAAGTTACTTTTAGACCATTGGTAACAAATTTAATGAAATTACCTAATATGTTCACGTCAGAGCCGAATTTTGCCGCCATGCTGCGGTTAAGCTCCATCTTCCATTCAATTCCGGGAACAGGTCTGGTGTCTTCAATGTCAACTAAATCTGAAATATTTTCCATAGATGCAAGAATAGCTTCTACGGTTGGTTCTAGTAATTGTGGGATACGTGATGAAATTTCAAGCTCGATCGGTTTTGCTGCACCTGGCCCAGCTTGTTCATCTTGTGCATTGATAACAATTCCGGGGATGTCTTTGGTGCGTTCTTTTATTGTTTCAACTATTTCATGAGCCTTGGGGCGGTAACGCCAGTTGCTATATTCAATATTGATAGTACCTATTGTATCTTCAGGCAGGCCAGTTCCGCCATCCATTGCCCCTGATTTTGCATAGAAGACCTTTATACCTTCAACGTCAAGTATACGCTCTTCAACTTTTTTAACGACCTCATCTTTTTCAAATACGGAAAGGTTGCCTCGGGTACGAATCTGAATTTGTGAACTGTCTGGTTCAATCTCAGGGAAAAACTCAACACCTGTACCGAATTTTATGTAATATGCATAGACACTGAATAATACCATAAATATCAATAATGCAAATTTTCCTGCATGGTTCACGACCAGTTTTAAAGCTTTGTAATATGCTAAGGTAAAACCTGTTAATTTATTTAAGTCACCTTTTTCAGTTATTTTTATGTTATCTTTTCCTTTGTTGGTCGCTTTTGCCTTAAACGGCAAAATGCTACCTACCGTAGGTATGAAGATTATTGCCATTAAAAGAGAGCCTGAAAGGGTAGCAATAAGAGTTATCGGCATATATTGCATGAATTGACCGACGATACCCGGCCAGAATAATAAAGGCATGAATACTACTAAAGTTGTCGCAGTAGATGCGATTATCGGCCATTTCATGTATTTTGCGGCAATTGCATAGGCCTTTTTATATGGTTTGCCTTCTCCCATTTTTCGATCGGCCATTTCACAGATTATAATTGCTGAGTCAACCAGCATGCCTATTGAAAGTATCAGGCTGAAAAGCACAACGATGTTAATTGTAAGGCCGATTGAGTCGATAAATAATATACCGAGTAAGAAAGCACCCGGTATTGCAATTGTAACCAAAGATGCAGAGCGGATACCTATGAAATATATGATAACTACCATCACCAGCATGATTGCCAATATGATGTTGTTCTCAAGATCTTTTAGCATCTCTTTTATGGTGTCTGACTTATCGCCTGAGTAGGTTACGTCTATATTTGCAGGCCATAATTCTTTTTCATAAGATACTTTTTCCTTAACCTGCTCAATTGTTTCAATTACGTTTGTGCCTGTGCGTTTAGAAACTTCCAGCACGATAGATTTTTTGCCGTTCGCACGGGCAAAGCCTGTTGGGTCTTTATATGTTTTCTTTATTTTAGCGATGTCCCTTACTGTTATAACAGCATCGCCGCTGACTTTAACAGGCAGTGATAATATGTCGCTCAATCCTTCAAGCAATCCAGGTACTTTTACTGAATAACGGCCGTTATCATTATCCAGTGCTCCTGCGGCAATAAGTTTGTTGAAACCTGTTGCTATCTGGTTCATTTCTTCCAAAGTTATCCGATAGCTTTCTACCGTTAGAGGGTCTATAACAATCTCTACGGATTCTTCGCGGTCACCTGCTATTTTAACTTCCAATACATTAGGTAGCTCTTCTATTTTATCACGCAGGTCACGTGCAATTGTGACTAAGGCACGCTCTGAGATATTGCCTCCGATTATGACATTTATTACAGGGAACAGGCTTAAATTTATTTCTTTTACATCAGGTTCGTCAGTTTCTTGAGGAAGCTCAACTTTTGCTAAATCGACTTTTTCCCTTACATCATTCAAGGCTTTTTCGCTATTAAAGCCCGCATTGAATTCTAAAGTGACCGAAGCCCTGCCTTCGGTGGCATATGCGGTCATTTCCTTTATGCCTTCGATTGAACGCAGCTCTTTTTCCATTGGCTTAATCAGAAGGCGCTCTGCATCTTCGGGGGATATACCCTCATGTGTCATTGTGGTGATGATAAAGGGAATCCTGACATCAGGGTCACGTTCTTTAGGTATGGACTTGTACGATGATACTCCTACAACAAAGACCAAAAGCAATATAAGCAATATGGTGCGGTATCTGTTAATGCATGCGTCAATGAACTTGTCCATTATGCCATCTTTTATGTTTGTTATTGGTAGCTATGCTAATTGGCAATTTTTGCTACATCACCATCTTTTAAATATGCTTGTCCAAGTGTTATTATATTGGCATTAGAAGCAAGGCCGGTTATCCAAACACCTTGTTTATCTTCCTTTATAATTTCGATTGGATTGAACTTAACTTTATTATTGCCTTCTATTGTTTTTATTCCTATCTCACCTGATTCATCAAAAGCAAAGTAAGAAGATTTTACTACATGTGACATGACCTTTTTTGTAGGTATTACAATCTCAGTGGTCATGCCTTCAAAAAAGTCCTGACTGTCATTATCAGCTTCAATCTCAACTTTGAAAGTTCTGGTTACAGGGTCGGCAATTTTGCTTATATAGCTTACCATACCTGTGGTGATTATTTCATTTACCGTTCTTATCCTTGCATTATTTCCGATTTTGATGCCTGATATTTTTTTCTCAGGGACTTGTCCTACAGCTATTATTCTGGAGTTATCCAAGATGGTTGCCACAGACTCACCTGATTGATGGATAAAGTCGCCAATCTCAACACTTAATTCTTGCAAGATGCCATCAAAAGGAGCTGTTATAAAAATATTCTCAAAAGCGGTCTTGATTCGAGCGAGGTTGGCTTCAGCTGATTTTAGGTTAGCTTTTGCTTCGGATAATTTTGTTTTTGATTGGTGACCTGAGTTCTTTAAGGATTTTGCGACATTATATTCTAGCTGCCTTTGTTGCAAGAGTGCTTCGGCACTTTCTAAGTTCTTCTTTCTGTCTTCAATTGCTAAAGATAATATTATATCACCTTCTTTGACATACTCACCTTCGAGGAAGTTTATTTTTTCGACCTTGCCATGAGTTTGTGACTTCAAGGTTACTGAACGGTTTCCTTCAGTTATTCCATACAATATTACTTGCTGCCATATCTCTTGTGCATCCGACTTTAAAATCTCAACAGATGGTGTGGGGGTAGTCTTTTTTTTACTAATGGGTATTGAAATTTCGTTATTGGCCAGAACAGGGATAAAACCTGAACCCATCCATAAAAATGCTGCCATAAAAATCAGTATGGCAATGAGTTTTGATGAAGTTTGTGACATAGCCCTTAACAGCACATATAAGTAAGAAGAATTTGTGTGTTACATTAGCAGAATCTATGCTATATAACAAGGTTATTAGTAGGATTTTGTAAGACTATTGTTGGAAATATCTTTCAGTTGGTCTATAAAGTAGAAAAATATTTTAATTTGAGAATGTTAAAGTTAGAGAAGTATAATGAATAAAGCTTTACTCCCTGCCGGTTTTCATGACCTGTTATTTCCAAAAGCAGGGGCGCAGGTGGAAATTGTTGAAAAAATATCAAGATATGTTTCAGGATATGGCTATTTGAGAGTGTCTCCTCCGGCCATTGAATATGAGGATAGCCTTTTTGCGGATGCGGGGCGTTCTTTGAAAAAGAAAACGTTTCGTTTTATGGACCCTCAGTCGCATAAAATGATGGGTGTGCGTGCGGACATGACCGTGCAAATCGCAAGAATTGCAGCTACAAGGCTTACAAATACCCCAAAGCCTCTAAGGCTTGCATATGCAGGTGATGTGTTTCGTGTAAAAGGTGACGGACTTCATGCTGAGCGTCAGTTCACACAAACCGGAATTGAGCTTATCGGCGTTGATAACGCTTATGCCGATGCAGAAGTGGTGATAGTAACGTTATGTTCATTAAAGGCTGCTGGTGTAAAAAGATTGTGCATTGATTTTAATTTGCCGGATCTTGCAGGTATTGTCCTAAAAGAACTAGGTTTTGAAAAGGAAGAAAAGAAACTTCTTAAATCGGCAATAAAAAACAAGGATGCTACGGCTATTAGTGAAATTGCAGGTGAAAATGCAGAGCTGATATTAAGGCTGATAAATTATAATGTTATGGATGAGGATATTACGAATATAGCTGTACCTGATTCTGCAAAGGTATTATTTTATCGATTAATTGAGGTTATCAACATTGTTAAGAAGAAGTTGCCTGATGTAACTATATCGACCGACCCTTTGGGCTCCGGGCAATTTAGCTATCACTCGGGAATAGGGTTCTCGATCTTTGCCAAGGGAGCGAAAGCTGAGCTTGGAAGGGGAGGGCGTTATATGATAAACGAACATGATAGTGGAATAGGTGCGACTTTATATGTAAATGAGTTATTCAGGTTATTACCGAGACCCGTTGCGAAAGAAAAAGTTCTTATTCCATTTGATACTGGTTCTTCGCAAATAGATAAATTGCAAGCAGATGGCTATGTTGTGTTGCATTCGCTTGAGCAAAGTGAGGATATTAGTGAAACAGCAAAAAATTTGGACTGTTCTTATATATATGATGGAAAGAAGTTAGTTAAAGTCTAATATTTTATCTAAATATGTTAAAAAGACTTTTCTTCTTTGCCTCGTTTTCTGCAAAACTGCTGCCAGACTTTATTGAAGGAAATTGAGATACATATGATGACATCTCAGACCTTTCTTCGTCTTGGCTTGTTTGAGTTACCAGTCGCGTTTGACCTAAATCGATAGTTTGCATTAAGTCTTCTGGAGAACTTGCTTTAGCTTTCTTTTCTGAACGAACCTTAATTAATAGCTGTTCAAGACTTTTTGAGCCATCGAGGCTTATAACGTCTGATACTGTTAGGCGATTATTTTGTTCCTCGCCAGTTGTGTCGTGTGAAGTTGAGGCGTTGCCAATAGTGGTTTCTTCACCACTGATTATTAATTGTCCGCCTTCTTTAGTGTTTCTTGAGTTGATGGTTAGGTGTTTTTCGGAGAGGTGGGATAATGTTAGGGAGCCTTTGGAGTCTTCGGGGGAAACGAAGAGGTTTCTGGGAATTCTATAGCTTTTCTGGTCGTCTTCTTTTTTGTTAGGTAAATTATCGTGTCGTTTTTTTAAGCGTTCATAATATTTTTTGGTCTTTCCTGTTGGCGCTTTTGGTTTTTGCATAGGCTTCCTCCAGTTTTGAAAAGTTTTCACTTTTGTAATTTTACATTAGTGGAAGCGTTGAGATGTTTCAATGTTTTTTTATTATATATCAACGGCATTGTCTTGTAAAAATGTGGACTACTGATGTAATGCATTGAAAAAGTATAAAAAAAGGCCGGGCAATAACCCGACCTTTTAAATGATAATTTAACTATCTTGTGACTTTCAAGCAGCATTCTTTCTTGGCCAGCTTTCAAAAGTAAAAACTTTTTCGTCAATGTCACATACAGTAGCAGTGATACGTGCTGCAACAAGGTAAGGGTCTGAGTTTGCACCCGGACGTCTATCTTCAAAATAGCCACATCCTTTTTGAGAGGCACCTAAAGGAACTCTAATAGAGCGGCCTCTGTCAGAAGTACCTGCGCTGAACTCATGAATGCTTGAAGTTTCATGATCTCCAGTAAGTCTTTCGTGAAGCTTGTCGCCATATAATGGGATATGTTTTTTATGCTTTTCAGATAGGCGTTTTACAGCATCATCAATAGCAGCCTTTCCTTTGCCCTTATCACGAGTGTCATTGGTAGAGAAGTTAGTGTGCATACCAGCACCGTTCCAATCACCTTTGATAGGCTTGTTATCAAAAGATACGTGAACGTTATATTCTTCAGAAATTCTGTTTAATAACCAACGTGCTATCCACATATGGTCACATATGTTAAGAACGCCGTTATCTTCGCTATCAACACCACGGTAACCAATTTGGAATTCCCATTGACCAGGCATAACTTCTGCATTTATACCATAGAACATAAGCCCAGCGTTAAGACAAAGAGCCGCATGCTCTTCAGCTATTTCACGACCGAATATTTGCTCTGTACCAACGCCGCAATAGTAAGGCCCTTGAGGTGCAGGGTAGCCATGCTCAGGCCAGCCTAATGGAATGTTCTTTTGGAAAAGAGTGTACTCTTGTTCAAAGCCGATCCATGGATCTTGTGAGTCTGCTCCGGCATCAAGAATAGCTCTAAGTTGTGATCTTGAATTTGACTCATGGTCAGAACCGTCAGCATTGAAAACTTCACACATTACCAGATAGTTTCCTTCACCACGAATAGGGTCGTTTACGAAGTTTACAGGTTTAAGCATGCAGTCAGAGTCTTCACCAACTGCTTGAGAAGTTGAAGAGCCGTCAAAGCTCCATTCAGGAAAGTCTTCTATTTTAGGGGTGGTACCAAGTACTACAACCTTAGTTTTAGAACGTAACTGACGAACCGGAATGGTTCCGTCTAGCCATATGTATTCAGCGAATGTTGGGGTGCTCATTTTATTTCTCCGTTTAAGCATTGATGCAACGGGAGGACAGTATACACAAAAATATTACAAAGTAAAGGGGTAAAAGCGTTATATTACCTAGTATTTTTAAGTTTTGCCCAGAAAAATATTTTTATTAATATGGAAATTAAAATAAATTTATTAAGCCATTCTCAACGGCTAGATAGTATGAGGTGGTGAGAATGAAGGTTAATATTGTGGTTATTATTATTTTTATTTTCAGATTAGGGTTTTTAGGAGAGCCTTTCATATTTCCACCTTCGGGTTCTTGCTCAGGTTGTACTCCGACAGGAAGCGCCATGAAAAGTACTAACCACCAAATTATTACAAAAACAACAACTACAGATGTAATACTCATATTAATAACCAATTAATTAAAACGTCAATTGGGGTTGCTTATATAGTAAATTATATAGGTTTACAACCTTTGTGTGTAACATTAACGTGGTTGAAGGGGGGGAGATAATAGAAAAATCCCCGCCGGGTGGCAGGGATTTTAATTATAAATATAAAGCCAAATTGACTAACGGAAATTAGAAAACAAAATCAGTTGTATCTAGGGCAAGTACTCCTGTTAGCTTTATCTCGAAGTCTGAACCGTTGTTTGCGGCAATGAATGTATCTGTCCCGTCGTCAGTGATACCAAGGTCGCTAAAGCCGATTATAGAGCCTTCTAGAACAAGTGATTGCAAGTCAATTACATCATTACCTTTATCAAATGAATTTATGGTATCGGTCTGTATGGATGTTGAATCGGACTCAGTGTTATAGATGAAGCTGTCATTGCCGTTACCGCCAATAAGTATATCGGCACCTATGCCACCTGTTATGTTGTCGTTCCCTTCACCGCCAATAAGTATGTCGTTTCCATATGAACCATAAAGACTATCATCGCCGTTACCACCAATTAGATAATCATAACCAATACCACCAGCGAGGATATCGTTATCTTCTCCTCCTAATAATATATCGTTACCAATTCCACCATATAATGTATCATCACCTGAGCTGCCAAATAATATGTCATTTCCAGCAAAGCCGTTTATTTCATCGTTATTATCAGTTCCTATAAGGGTGTTATTAGAAGAATCACCGTTAATTATTGAATTGTTATCTGAAGTGTCATCAACAACTTCGATGGTAAAATCTTCCGAATATGAAAGATTTCCCAAATCAGTTGCAGTAACTGTGACGGTTACTTCAGTTTCGGTTTCGTAGTCAAGAGTTTCACCAACTTTCAGTTTTAATTGACCATTTACTACTTCAAAGCGATTATCGCTAACTGTAAGAGTGTGAGTATCATTTTGGTCAGGGTCAATTACTGTAACATTGCCAATAATTGAACCGTCTTGCTCTTCATCAACCAGCAGGTTGTCGATATTGATGTCAGTTGGAGCTGAATTAACAGGAGCTTGCTCTAAAGTTATGCCAAATGCACCATCGGTAAAATCAAGGATGGTTATAAGGTCGCTAACTGCATTTTCTACGGCTATTTCAAGGTCGTCAACAAATTTGGTTAGTATGTATGTAACGCCGCCAACTATCATTTGGTACATATTGCCGCCAGTCCATAGGGCTGTGGTAGATAGCAAAGTACCTCCTAAGTAAATAGAACCGTTATTGTCAGCGTCATCTATTGTATCGCTGCCAAAACCTGTTGATGCAAAATGGTAGCTGTCATTTCCTGCTCCGCCTTTAAGCAGGTTATCAAGTTCGTTACCATAAAAGTTATCATCACCACTTCCGCCTGTAGCGTTTTCAATATTAGCTCCAAAAGAGTTCCATATTTTTACCTTGCCGATATGTGTCACATGCTCTAAGCCTTCAAGCAATGTTATGCTGGCATCGCCGTTATATTGGCTGGCATCAATCGTGTCTGTGCCGCCTCCATCCCAAAGAGTGTGTACGTGGTGATTAAGGCCGTCATAGCCATATATGTCATCGTTGTTATTATAGTCATCGCCAACGCCATATAGATATTGTATCTCGGCAATATCATATATCTGGAAGCCCCAAGCTGCTTTTGGCCCTCCGCGCGTGGCAACTGCTCCACCTACTGAATTTGAGTTAGAGCTGTTATAAGACATCACAGTAGCATTTTGGCTATCTTCTGCGCTAGGAAGCCTTGTTCCGTCATGTGGGTGTTCCAAACCTATTGCATGACCTATCTCATGCAACATAAGTTTATATTCAAATCCACCTTTGTTAAAATTATCATTTCTATAACTGGTATCAATCGTTACCCTTGATGAGTTACCGTATGGGTAAGATGCTTGACCTGCAATACCGGGAGGCAAATCGGACATATAGAAATTTATATGTGCGTTACCCGATGATACTTCTGTAAATGTTAGATTGCTTGTCAAGTCATCAAGGTGCTGGAAAATTTCCCTTGCAGCATCTTTTGCGTCATCGGACATTGGAGATGACGTATTAAATTTATATTTTATGTTGGTGATAGTAAACTTGGCACCTGAACGTAATGCAGGAACGCCTGTTGAGGAATCATAGTCTGTTAGTGCATTAGATACGTTGATAAATGCTGAGTCGTCGTTGTTATTTGTATTGTCACAACAGCTACTACAAGCACAGCCTTGAAGATGAGTTTCGATATCGTTGAATTCGTCTAAGCTGTTGGAGCTGTTTTCTTGAAGTTTTAAGCTGGTCATACGCAAATATACCTTATTTAGATTTATGTAAAAAGAGTAGAGCATTTGTCGCGAGTTTTTATGTAAATATCACTCTTATTAACAAGGTTTAATAAGTTAATAATTCGATGTCAATGATGATTGCTCTTATATTTCATCAGTAAAACGTAAAGCCTGGATTTGCATTTTTAGTGAAAATATGTTATAAACCATGGAAAATAATTAATAAATTAACTATTTAGAGCGTTGTAGTAGGAGAGTTTTTATATGAAATTTAGTTTGGGTTTAAGGAAATTTTTTAAAAGAGATAAAGCAAAATCATCTGATGTAACAGATGTTATGTCTCCATTTTCAGAGCAAACTCAAACCTCGCCATATAATGATTCTGAAACGAACTATCTGGACGTAATGAGGCAAGACTTAGAAACTATGAGGGCGGCTTCAAGAAAGTCACATAGACCGGGATTGGAAGAATTAGATGAAAATGATCGTGGCTTATATGAGCAAATAAAAGCTAAAAGAGTGGCAAAAGCTCAGGCTGCCCCAAGTAATTTCAGTGGTAAAGAAAAACAAAGCAGAGCTGAGGTTGTTCAATATGATAGTAGCAAGACTGTGGTTGCAGGAAATACAAGAAAGGATAAATGGCAGGCAAATAAATATCCATCGTTATCAAATGAAACTATAGATGCTATTAAAGAAACCTTTGATGTGATAAAGGAAAGTTCTAGAACAGGAGCGAGAGAAGCTGCTGCTTCACAAGGAATAGACTTAAATCAAGGACAATTAAAGCAAATTGATAAGTCGTGGGGAACAGCCACACGCAAGGCGGCTGAGGCGTTAATGGAAAGTGCGAATGAGAATGTGCAGCTTGCAGACCAGTTGAACGATATAGTTAAGGGTAATAGTGACGATTCAACAAAACAAAAAACTGCTTTACTAAAAAATCAAGATTTCAAAATGGCATTATCGGATGCTACCAAGCAAGATAAGAATTTTGAAACAGATTTGTTTAAACAGCTTTTTAATCCGGAAGCTTTGAAGATAGAGAAAAGTGGAAAGATTCGTAAATTCACTGACAAAGTAACAGAAAGCGGAACGCCAATTAGGAGGCCAAGAGCCGAAAAAGCAAATAGGACGAATGTTCCAAGTCCTTATAATGATGGGCAAAAGGAACTAATGAGGCAAGTAACATATAACGGCCCTGGAGCGCAAGATTTTGAAAACAGAGCAAATAAGGTTACTAAATTAGGGGTAGACCCAAGATTTACAATGCCAAACGGGCAAACGCCAAAGCAGTTCGCTATTGATTCAGGTGATAACAAAATGGCTGTGTTATTGCAGGTAATAGAGGAAGATTATGCAAATAAAGACTTGCAAAGAGCCAATACCGATTGGACTGCAAGAGAAGGCGTAGCCAATTCAAGTCAAGTGCAGGATGCTAGCAGATTTAGGTAAAACTGCTTAATTGAAAAATATATAAATAACTTAAAAATAAATTTTTAGTGACTTATTTTCGTCATGTTATATAAGCAATAGCATTATGGTAACAAAAAGAACATCAATTGTAGATATAAAAAAACGTAAAGGTGGCGAGCCAATAGTTTGCTTGACCGCTTATACGACCCCTTTTGCTAAAATACTTGATGAATACTCGGATATTCTTTTAGTGGGTGATTCGCTGGGGATGGTTCTATATGGAATGGAATCAACATTGTCGGTACCACTTGATATGATGATAAATCATGGGCAGGCCGTTGTGCGTGGTTCAAAAAAATCTTGTGTGGTAGTGGATATGCCTTTTGGCAGTTATCAAGGCTCATGCCAACAGGCTTTTGAAAGTGCATCACAGGTTATTGCAAAAACCGGATGTCAGGCTGTAAAGCTTGAAGGTGGTGTAGAAATGGCGGATACCATAAGATTCTTAGTTGAAAGAGGAATCCCTGTAATGGGACATGTTGGGCTTATGCCTCAGATGGTAAATGCATATGGTGGATATAGCTGTAAGGGAAAAACTAAAGAAAGCCGCCAAAAAGTTATGGATGATGCGATTGCTGTACAAAATGCCGGAGCTTTCTCAGTTGTTATTGAAGGTGTAGTAGAGCAATTGGCAAAAGATGTTACTGATGAATTGCAAATAGCTGTAATTGGTATTGGTGGTTCGCCTGCATGTGACGGCCAGATATTGGTAAGTGAAGATATGGCCGGATTATTCACTGACTTTAAGCCTAAATTCGTAAAGCGTTATGGTAATCTGGCGGGTGAATTAAAAAATGCTGCTGAAAAATATAACAAGGAAGTAAAGGCAAGAAAATTTCCTGCTAAAGAACACTGCTTTTAAATTTATGCATCTATTATTTAATATATAAGATCGCCCTAGAAGTTTATGAATAAAATTCAGGCAATGACGGCATCAGAACTAAATTTATTTCTTAAGCTCAATGACAACCGGTGCGTGGTCAGATGGCTTTTCCCAGTCACGGGTTTCTTTAATTACCTTATGTGAAGACAAGCTTTCCTTTAGTGGGGATGTTGTCCATATATGGTCAAGCCTGCGGCCTCGATTAGATTTTTTCCAGTCACGATTGCGATAACTCCACCAGCTATATAGTTTTTCATCTTCGGGAACAAAATGCCTGCCTGTGTCTATCCAGCCTAAAGATTCTTTAAAGTTATCCAGACGGGTTCTTTCAGGCATTGTGTGGGATACAACATTCTTAAGTTGTTTGCTTGACCAAACGTCATGCTCCATGGGGGCGATATTAAAATCACCTAGAATTATAATTTTGTCAGATGGCTTGCGATTTGAAGAAAACCAATCTTTCATATGATCGAGAAAATCTAATTTGAATTTATATTTGGGGTTAACCTCGGTATCGGGTTCGTCACCACCTGCGGGTATATAAAAATTATGTAGTTCAATATCACCGGGTAAGATAGTTGATATATGCCTTGTGTCCTCAGAGCCTGCGATTTTTTGTTTTTCAACTCCCTCTAACGGAAGCTTAGACATTATGGCAACGCCGTTATAGCTTTTTTCACCTCGGAAAAGAACATGCTCATAGCCCATTTTCTTTATGGCTTTTAAAGGGAACTCTTCGTCCCGTACCTTAGTTTCTTGCAGGCATAACACATCGGGTTGCTCGTTTTGCGTGAATTGTTCTATTTGCTTAATTCTCAGCCTTACCGAGTTTATGTTCCAACTGGCTATTTTCATTAATGCTACTTATATTTATATTGTTAATATTACCCGCTTGTGTCTAAAGCGTTAAGGTTATTCCATGCTTTTTCATAATGTGAAGGACTAATAGATAGTGCTTTTGCAAGGTAAGATTTTGCAAGTTTGGCATCGTTTGCAAGTGATGCATAAAAACCAAGGTTATTCATTACCTCAGCTTTTGAAAAATGTTTTTCAAGTATTTCTTGTGCCTGCTCGGTTTGTCCTGCTAGGCCGTATATAAGAGCGAGGTTCATCTCAATCCTCTTAATTTTTTGCGTATCGGAGCTTTTTACAAGTGATAGTGATTTTTCCAAAATGGTTGTTCCACGTTGATAATCCCCACTAAATGCAAGGGAAAGGCCAATGTTATTTAAAATAGAAGGATTGTGACCGTTACTTTGTATCGCTAAATTATAATATTCCATCGACTCATCCATATGGCCGTTTAGTGCATAAATAACACCTAGGGCATTTATGGAGCGCCATTTGGCGGAATCTGACCTTACTACATGGCTAAGCAATTCAACAGCATCCTGGAACTTTCCCTGAACGACTTTACATAGCCCTTTACCTTCAATTGCAGCAACATAGTTTGAGTCGCTACTTAGTATTTGGTCATATACATCTAGAGCTTTAGGGCAGTTATTGGTAAGGCGTAATGATTCGGCATATGACAATAAGCTTTCTTTTGCGCTGCTTTCATCAATCGTTTTTTCATAAAGTGAAATAGCGGCTGCATATTTTCCTTTTTTGTAAAGATCGTCAGCTTCTTCTATTGAGTTGTCATCTTTTGTTGCCATATTTATGCCATTTATAACGGCAAGGTTGGAGCAACCGATTAAGAAAGATAATAATATAAACGAGGCAAATATTTTTTTCATAATATTTATCTACTAGCACATACTAATCAAAATAGATAGGATAATCGTATAATTCTTGGTTGGCTTCCTTCTTAACTGGTGGGGGAAGTTTTTTATCCCTGTTCAAATAGTAATACCCACTGTTGTCAGCCTCAGGGTCGTATTTTGGGTAGCTTGGTGCATAATGTGCATCATTGTCCTGCGGATAAGGTGCGTTATATGTGTAAGGATCATAACGTGGTTGTTGCCTTTTTGGCTGAACCGGGACGTAACGATACTCATATTTGGGTGCTACATAATCGGCATCATTATCAGCCGGATATGCATATGGTTGAGGTTGTTGTTTACGGCGCTGGCTACTGTTTCTTTGTTTGTTTTCAATTATGTTAGAGCGCCAATCTTTAGATAGCGTGTCAGAGTCATATCTACTCTTGGGAATAGTTATATCAGGTCTTACGCAAGAAGATAATAATAAAGCCGTAAGAATTATAAGGCCATTATTAGCAATTACGGATTTTGTTATATTAAAAGACATTTTGTTAATCTCTAAAAATCTTATTTATAATTTTAGTTTTTGACAGTTGTATGTTCTATAATTAAATAATTTTACTATAGTAGTTATTAATGCTGGTTTTTATATTAATATAATGAAAAGTAAAGGATAAATTATATTTTTAGTCAATTATAAATTGTGCCTGAACAGTGGCTGAAACTGTTAATTGACCTGTTGCTACAGTTTTTGCAGGTGCAGATGATCCTGACGACATGGGATAAGCATGTGCTGTAGCACTTTCATATTGTGGATATGGATTGTGGTTAAAATAATTAACAGTAATTCTATATGGCTTATCAATTGATACGCCTATTGATTGGGCAACTGCCTCGGCTCTTTTCTTCGCATCTTTTGCGGCAATAAGTTCAGCTTTTTGCTTTAAGCTTTCAAATTTTGAAGATGCAAAGCTTATATTATTAACGTGGGTTACACCTGCTCCAATAACATCTTCAAGCAAGGTTTGTAATTTATCTGTTTCCTTTAAAGTTACCGTAAAGCCTTTTTGGGTCAGAAAATGACTGAACACTTGTTTGTTGCAATTGTTATTCTGAGCGCTGCTTAGCTGCCTGTTGTTACATCTTATATAGTCATATACAGGTCTTACATTTATAAGGTTGGTCTGTATCAAGTTATCCTCGATAGATAACTTGTTCTTCATTATGCGCAATACTTTGTTGGCTATGTCATCATTTTGTTTTTGAGCTTCTTTTAAGTTCTTATTTGTTTTTTCAATTGTGAAGGAAACAATAACTTCGTCAGGTACAATATTTACCTCTCCTTTTCCTACAACTGAAATTAAATTATTATCACTATCTGAGCTTGCAAAAGCATTTGTAGATGAAGTTAGTATTAATATCGCAGTTATTATATATCTGATTAACATAGTTTATGCCCCCTTTTAGAACTTTCCCTTATTTTTTACAAAATAATAGTTTTTTATAAATTTTCAATAAGTCATTTAATAATTAAAAAACATACTAACAGTTTCTTTGAGGTTTGATAAGTGGGTGACAATAGTGTAACATGTAAGTTGTGCAGGGAGATAAATATTAAGAATATGAGGAAGCGAAATGGCAAAAACACCATCAGATAAATTAACAAATGCAATTGTTAGAAAAGATATAGACCAAATGAGAAGAGTGCTTTCTAAAGGAAGGGAAGGATTTGTTAATGAGAAAAACAGTAAGGGATATCCACCCATTGCAGTAGCTGCAGAGCAGTTGTTTAAAGAGGGGATGGATCTGCTTTTGGAACAAGAAGGCGTGGATGTTAATGCTAAAATCACACTTGATGAAAAAACTATCACACCAAGAGAAAGAAGAAATAGAGATGATATTGACGGTGCTGGTGCTCTAACTATTCTTACGAAGAAAACAAAGGAAGCTGGCGTAGGTGAGGTTGCATCCAAGATGGTGGGTGAGCTATTAAAAAAAGGTGCCGAAGTGAGTAATCAAGATGGCAAAGGCAACACGCCTTTGCATGATGCTATAAATTCGAGAGATTATAATCTTGTAAAAGCCTTGCTTGCAAGTGGTGCTGACCCTAATACGCCAAATAAAGCAGGCTATACCCCTTTACACATCGCGGCAAATAATTCTGATAAAGAGAGCCTGGACATGCTGCTTGAATCTGGCAAAGCTGATGTTAACAAAACAGTTGAGTCGGCTGAAGGACAGAGAGTCTCGCGTAATAGTGGGGCTAACCCTTTAATGCTATTAGTACAGAATGCTTCATTTGAGCATCAAGAAAGCGTTGCTGATATGGCAAAGTCACTTATTAAAAATGGCTCGGAGATAAATACTGTAAAAGATGAGAACGGTGACACGTCACTTCATCATGCGGCAAGGCGTGTGGCACCCCAGATCGTAGATATATTGACCGCAGCAGGAGCTGATCCAAGGCAACAAAATAACAACCGAGAATCTGCGATTGATATTAATCAGCAGACATATGATACTGTTAGGCAAAGGGCGGGGTCTGAAGAAATAAGAGATGATTATTTGAAGGCGAATAGGGAAATAACTGAAAAATTTCAAGAAAGACTTGAAAAAGGAGCTTCGGCTGCCCTTGAAAAAACGCTTGGGCTAAATAGTGATGCGGGCGATAATATAGCATCGTTTTTAGAAGGTGATAAAGGTGAATTAGCAAATGTTACTATGGTAAATAAAGCTGCTCGTGAAGCTTCTCAAAATGCCTCTACCAATACGGACAAGATAAAGGATATTTTGGAACAAGGGCCAAAGTCGCCAACTGAACAAGCTGCGGGAAATCCCGGAAAAAGCAAGGAAAGGTAATTATCCTTTTATTAGTCTTCTTAGGTCACTTGGCCTAACACATTTTGTTATATATGAGGTTATAAAGAAAGTTGCCATACCTGCGATAATCAGGGAGCTTACAGCTACAAGCTTTTGTATGAATATACCTGACAGGTAAGAATCAAGAGAGGATTGTAAGTACCACAAGACAAAGCCCATTAAGCATGCTGATAGTATGACTTTTAGCAATCTGAGATTCAGTTGTTTATCAGCTTTGTATAGACCGCGTTTTATTAATATGCCACATAATAAAAATGTGTTCAGCCATGAAGATACGGATGTGGCAATTGCAAGTCCTATATGACCTATGTGCTTAATCAAAAGAAGGCTTATGGTTACATTTACTATCAGACAGACAATCGCTATTTTTACAGGGGTTTTTGTATCCCCGTTGGCAAAGTAGCTTGGAGCAAATATCTTTATCATAACAAATGCGGGCAAACCTATGGCATATGCCATTAAGGCGGAGGCTGTGGCGGCTGTTTCTTCAGGGCCGAATTTGCCACGTTCGAACATTACTGATATTAATGGTTCGGCAATAATCATTAAAGCAACGGCTGCGGGAATGGTAAATATCATTACTATCTCTAGCGCACGGTTCTGGGTGTTTATTGCATCATCTTGCTTTTTGCTTTTGATTTGACGAGAAAGAAGGGGAAGCAAGGCCGTGCCCATGGCTGTTCCGATAATTGCTAATGGGAACTGAACAAGTCTGTCAGCATAATATAGATATGAAACCGCACTTGCCATTGTGGTGGCAATAACTGTGTTTATCCATAAGTTTATCTGTGTTACACCACCGCCAATTATGCCCGGTACCATGCGCTTTAATAATGTTTTAACGTCGTTGTCCAAACGTGGCATTGAAAGATGCACTCTTGCGCCGTTCTTATATGCTGCAACTGCCACCCATAGAAACTGAATTACACCTGATGCCATTACCGCATAGCTAAGTGCATGAGCCGGGGTGTCGGTGTATTTTGCTACGACCAGTAGTGAGAATATGCAGCAAATATTAAGCCATATAGGGGCAGATGCGGCAATTGCGAACTTACCTAAGCTGTTTAATATACCGCTAAATAGTGACATCATTGATATAAATAGCAGGTAGGGGAAAACTATTCTGCCAAACTGAACCGTAATATCGAATTTTTCTGGGTCACCTAAAAAACCCGGCGCTAATACATGCATCACTGCGGGCATGAATATCTGCATAATAATCGTAAGGCATAATAATATGAAGAACATGAAAGATAATACATGACTTGCAAAGCTTATTGCCTCTTCTTTGCCTTTTTCCTCGAGTTTTCCTGCAAATAATGGAACAAAAGCTGCGTTAAATGCGCCTTCTGCTGATAATGTTCGGAAGAAATTAGGCAAACGGAAGGCCACAAAAAAAGCATCGGCTAAAAAACTGGCTCCCAAAACAGAAGCTATCAAAATATCCCTTATATAGCCTAATATTCTTGAACAAAGGGTGAAGCCACCGACTGTGAATGCTGATTTGAATAATGACATACAGATATTTTGTTGAGTGAAAGTATAAAAATAAATACAAGTTTCACAGTCTGCTGGCAATTAAAAACATAACGTGATATACGGTAACTCAGATTTTAAGCTGGTATTATATTATTAATAGCGCCGATAAATTCATTTCAGGGGCTAATCTGTAGTTTACAGAGATTCTGAAACAAATTCAGAATGACAACTAGGTTTTTAGGAAGATTAAGCATGGAAACGGCAATACAGATAATAGGCGGACTAATATTACTGTTCTTAGGCGGAGAAATATTGGTCAGGGGGGCTGTAGCGCTGGCTAAAGACCTTGGGTTATCTTCATTTATCATAGGATTGACCGTGGTGGCATACGGCACATCAAGCCCTGAGCTTGTGATTAGTGTGCAATCGGCTCTAGATAATCACCCTGACATAGCTCTGGGTAATGTTATTGGAAGTAATATCAGTAATATATTATGTGTAATCGGATTAACCGCAATTATCTATCCGATACCGATTGATAAAAAGGTTAGTAGTTTTGACGGTAAGGTGATGTTGGCAGTTACTGCTATGATGATAATATTCTGTTTTGCCGGCCTTTTGAATATTATTGCAGCGTTTATATTTTTAGGTTTCTTAGTTGGTTATACAATCTTTATTTTCCGTCTTGAAAAACAAAAAAAAGACGATATGCCTATAAAATCTACTGAGGAGGTGGAAGAGCAGATAAAAGTTCAACTAAACCGTTGGCAGGCAATATTGGCTTGTTTAGTAGGAATGGTATTGTTGATGTTGGGTGGTGACACACTAATTACAGGTGCAGTTACACTTGCCAGACATTTTGGACTATCGGAGGCGGTAATCGGTGTTACGCTAATTGCTATGGGTGGCTCGGCGCCTGAGCTTATTACCTCGGTTGTAGCTGCTTTTCATAAAAAATCAGATATTGTTCTGGGCAATATAATAGGTAGTAACATGTTCAATATATTGGGTATATTGGGCATAACAACTACGTTTGCTAAAATACCGGTAGATGAGAAATTCTTATATGTTGACCTCCCTATATTAGCCGCAGCGACTATATTCCTGGTTGCCATAATGCTTGTAAGACCTTTTTTCTCACGTTTTATAGGTTGTGTGTTCTTTGCAGGATATATCGGATATGTCGCTTTGCAGTTCCAAGGTTAGGGATTTGGCGCTCTTGTTTTAAAATATTGTAGCGCTTGCGAAAAAAATCACTATAATTCTGCCGCATGCAAAAATTACAAAAAATCTCTGATTCAATTGATAGGATAAATTGCTTATTGGGTAAGGCAATTTCATGGCTTGCTTTGACAATGGTATTGTTGATGTTTTTCAATGTTGTCAGCCGATATGTGCTTAACTTAAATCTTGTATGGCAACAAGAGCTGGTCGGCTTTATGCACGCTATATTATTCTTGGCGGCGGCAGGATATACCTTGTTGGATGATAAGCATGTAAGGGTGGATGTTATATATCAGGGGTTAAGTGAGCAAAAAAAGGCTGTTGTGAATCTGGTTGGTACGGTAGTTTTTTTATTGCCTGTTTGTATTGCTATTAGCTATTTCTCAAACGACTTTATTTTAAGCTCGTGGAAGATATATGAATCATCTTCGGAATATAACGGTATGAAAGGGGTGTTCTTGTTAAAGAGCTGTATATGGATATTTACCCTGACTCTTTCTTTGCAGGGAGTATCTACTATTTGTAAGTCATTAATCACTATTAAGGGGAATAAATGACGGTTCTTCTTATATTGATGCTTATTACATTATTTTGTTGCTTGCTGTCGGGCTTTCCCGTTGCTTTTGTTTTAGCCGGGGTTTCGCTTATTTTTGCCTGTATTGGTTCAATGGCAGGCGTGTTTGATATGTCTTATCTTTCGGCTTTGCCGAATCGTATATATGGCATAATGAATAATGATCTACTTATATCGGTTCCGCTTTTTGTGTTTATGGGGGTAATGCTAGAGCGAGCAAAGATAGCAGAAGAATTGCTTGAAGGTATGTCGCGGGCATTTGGCAAAATGCGTTCAGGACTTGGTATATCGGTTGTGCTGGTGGGGGCGTTGCTTGCGGCATCTACAGGAATAGTCGGGGCTACAGTTGTTACTATGGGGCTTATATCTTTACCGACAATGCTTAAAACAGGATATAGCACACGTATATCAACAGGAACTATATGTGCGGCTGGAACATTAGGGCAAATAATACCACCTTCGATAGTTCTTATATTGTTGGGAGACCAGATATCTAGTGCCAATCAGACGGCGCAAATGAAAATGGGTAATCTTTCTCCTAACCCCGTCTCTATTGCCGACCTTTTTGTAGGTGCATTGGTGCCGGGATTGTTGCTTGTATTAATGTATATTGCATGGCTGGTAATTTATAGCCGTATATTTCCGCAAAATACTCCGCCTGCAAGATTTAGAAAGAAGGTTAGTATATCCTCGCTATTAAAATCCCTGATACCACCGCTTTTGCTTATCTTAATCGTGTTGGGTTCTATTTTAACAGGTGTTGCAACGGCAACTGAATCTGCTTCAGTGGGAGCAGTAGGGGCGATAATACTTTCGATATTTCGTAAGGAGTTCTCACTTGCAAACTTAAAGGAAGTGATGACCTCAACTGCTAAAGTTTCATCGATGGTATTTACCATATTAATTGGTGCTGCAATGTTCACACTGGTGTTTAGAGGATTTGGCGGTGATGATGCTATCCATAATGTGTTAGGTAACTTGCCAGGTGGGCTGTTTACGGCAATGTTGCTTACGATGGTGGTTATGTTCTTCTTGGGGTTCTTTCTGGATTTTATAGAGATAGTCTTTGTGGTCGTGCCTATAGTTGCTCCAATATTGCTTGCTATAGGAGCTGACCCTATATGGCTTGCTATTATGATAGCCATAAATCTACAAACATCGTTTTTAACTCCGCCATTTGGCTTTGCTTTGTTCTATCTTAGAGGTGTTGCGCCAAAGACAGTGTTAAGTTCTGATATATACAAAGGAATTATTCCTTTTGTTGTTATCCAGATATTAATGCTGGTTATGCTTGCAATGTTTCCATCTTTATCTACTAAATTACCTGAAGTTATCTATGGTAAGGCTCCGCAGATTATGGATGTTCAGACCGATTCTTATGAAGATGATGATTCTATTGATTTTTAATTATATATTTTCTTCGGACATTTTTGTTTTGATTAAGGTCTTGTAGTGCATAGTAAAAAATATAGCTTGCATAAAGCCTTCAATAATTCCATATTTAAAAAAGTTTGGAACTTATTTTTTTAAAGGGCTATTTATGAAAAAATTTGAAAAACTAATTTCGACAATGATCCTGGGCACATCTGACGCATTTATTGCACCCAGACCAAGTTTCATAAGCCGGGCTATTGCATCCAAAGCTCCAACGGATGGAATTGAAAAACAAGTAAATAAAATTCAGTCAGAAGAACAAGCGCGAAGTTCTATAATCACTAGGACGTCAACGCAATTGGGATATAGAGATAAAAGAAGGTGGGACCTTGAAGAGGTTTTAAATAACAAGAAAAATAATGCCTCATCGTTTGGTTATGAAAGTGATATGGAGCCACCAAACGCACCTGACTCGGATTCGGATATGGCAATTGAAGGGTTGTATGATGAGCCATCACATGATTTTTCAAAATTATCCATTCAAGAGTTGAGGGACTTTTTTGACCCTGCTAGAAAAGATGAAATAAGAAAAGCTAACAAGAGTAAAAATGGTTATCGTTCACCCATTATAGAAAAGTTGCAGGTTGAAGGTGGTGACCCTTCTGTTTTACACGGCGATAAAGGTGAGATATCTGATTCTGATACCAGTTCAAAATCAAAAGGTTTTGCAGAGCGTATAGGTAAGTTTAAGAGTGTAAAAGGTAAAAAAGAGCAAGCTGATACAGAGGTGGTCTCAGATAAAAATATTACCGTAGCAGCGAAAACTAATGGTGAAATTAGTAAAAAGAATTCTGTAGGTTCTGTAAATAGTTCAGTGCATAATTTGGGTTCAAGTGCATCTTTGGATAAGTTGCGCCAAAGTGACCCAGCTATGTATGAAAAGGGAAAGCAAGAGCTCAATCTGTTAAGAGGCGTTTATAATAATACTTCTGCGGTGAAAGCGATGTATGAAGATTCATCTGATTCTGAAGATGCTTTGGACCCCTATGCAAAGGATTACTCTCAAAAGAAAAGAAGGCAGGCTCATAAAGAAGCTATAGAGGATATTGCGCGTCAGGCTTTTCCGCCCGATGATGAAACGCAGCAGTTATATAAAGAGGCAATGCAGCTAAGAGAAAGGGATAGACAATCCAAAAGGGAGTATAATTTCTCTAAGGATACTGACCTTGTATACTCAAAGCTTGGTGACCGAGTGAAAAAAACAACAATAATGCATAACCCTCTATTTAGGAAAGCATATAAAAAGGCAATCCCTGATGTTGAAGATGCTCTTGCAAGTAATATTTCTGAATATGAAGGTAGGCAGGGGCATATAAGGAAAGAGTTGTTAGGTGTCATACAAGAAGATGCTATTAAGATGGATTGGAAAAAAAGCGAGTTTGATGACCCGAATGTTTGGAAGGTTGTACAGTTCCTGAAAAAGAATGTAATGTCCGGCAATGGTGGAGAGAAAATAGCCGATGTTGCCGATGAAAGAAAATCTTTGGGTAAGAATGCGACGCCTTATGTTGCTTGGCACCACCTTGCTTTTAAAGCGTCCAGAGATGTTTTTGGTAATAACTACGTTTCGGTGTTTTCTCTAAGACCTGACATATTGATGGCTACGCATGATACCAGACATCAAAAAGATGGTTCGGTAGCTAGAAAAATGCTGGGTGACCATCAGCACTTACATTGGGTTACAAGTACGAGTAAGACTAATTGTTTCTCTAAAATGGAGCCATATTCAGCAGGAAAGATCCTTAGCAAAACACTTGTGCCAAAAACAACTAAGCGTGAAAAATATGCTTTGGACATTTTTGAAAGACTTGAAGACTATGTAGAAAATAATCAGAGTAATGTAGATGCTAAAATGCTATTTCGAACGGTTGATAATATGAAAAAGGAAGAAGAGCCTTGTGACCTTAATAAGTATTTAAAAAGCCAATTAAAAAAACATAGCTGGGGCAAGAAACTTATAAAACAGCAAGAGCAAGTGGATGCCAGAAGTAATGTGGCACGTCTAGAGGCTTCGGGGAAAGAAAGTTCAACTTTAGCTAGATAATATCTTTAAATGTAGTCAGTTTGTTATTATATTGCCCAACATTAAATAACATATTAAAAGAAGCAAAAATGGATAACGATAATAATCAATTCGATAGCCCCGAAAGAAGACAACATAATCAACAACAATTTGAAACGCCACCCGGCCAGATACTACGTGGAAATCCTGCCAACCCTCCTCAATTAAGACGGGATGAAGATGATAATCTTGAGCCACCTCTTGTGCGCCGTAGATTAAATAATGATTTAAATAATATTGCCCCACGGAATTTAGGTGCTGATTTTTTATGGGTGCGCCAAGTTGCAGGGCAAAATGTTGTAACTCCTGATGGCAATGAAAGAAGAAGTCGAGCGCGTCAAAATTTAAATGGTAGTTCGGTCGTAACTCCTGCTGGTCAGAGAATAGGTGAAAATGTTCAGCAATTAGCAAGGCGGCTGATAGAAAGACGAGAAGCTGAAGAAGGTGACCAAGAACGTGGTGATGGGCAACCTCCACGACCACAAGAAGGAAGAGGCCGTTAGAGGGCCTTATTTAATTTAGCCATCCTCTAAATGCAGCATCAGGACTGTTCCTAGCAATATAGATACGAATGCAGGTGTCCAAGCTGACACTATTACAGGTATACTACCTGACTGACCAAGTGCTAATACAAGGTTGGAGATGAAGTATATAACAAAGCCTGCAAGTATTCCACCTGCCATTAAAGCGCCGGTTTTTCCTTGTCTTGGAGGACGTAGTGAGAAAACTGCGGCAAAAAGAACCATCGCAGATAAAAAGAAAGGTGTTACTAAAACGCTATGCCAGTGTAAAGAGTGACGAATTGCTGAAAAACCCGCCTCTTTTAATGTGCTTATAAATGTAGGAAGCTCCCAGAATGACATAGTCTCAGGAGAAGCGAAGCTTTCTTGTATGTGGTGTTTTGAAAGGTCGGTCTTTAGGCGGTAGTCGGTGCGTGAGCCTGCTGTTTTTCCTGGAATTGTGAGAATCGCATCTTTTATGTCCCAATATCCTTGTAGATATTTTTCTCCATCATTTTCTAGCTCCTCTTGTTTTAGGCTGGCTTTTGCCGCATCAACACGATGGAGGAATTCGTTGTTATCTCCGAACATTAGAATGGTTACGTCATAAAGCTCCATATTTTCATGCGAAACCCTAAGGGCGTTTATGACAGTTTTTCCAGAATCAAACTTGTTTTTTTGACGAAGCCACAAACCGTTAGATGATACGGAAAGAGTACTTAGACCCCCTTTTAGGTATTTGGCTTCCACTTTCTCAAATTTTGATAACATAATCGATGATAGCGGGTTAAACACAGCCATTATGAAAAGACCAAGGCAAAATGATATGATAAGTGCAGGGGCTAAAAATTGCCATGCTGATATCCCCGCAGAGCGAGCAACAACAAGTTCTGATGTGCTGGTCATTTTAGCAAAGGATAATATGCCACCAAGTAAAATAGCAAACGGCACTATTTTTTGAATTATGGTAGGAGCTTTTAGTAACGCCATTTGTAATATAATACTAAGGGGTACTTCTTTTGCATATGCGCGGCGTATCAGTTCTAATGAGTCAAAAAGGATGATAGTGGACATCATGACAAGAAATACTATACCAACCCTTGCTATGAAGTGTTTACCTATATATTTTGAAAGTGTTATAGGTATTCTCACACTTGCCCCTTTTGTTTATTTGCTTTTAAGCTTCGTAACTTGTTTTGAATCTTATCTATTATTGGAAATCCGTTTATTGTACGGTTTGCAATGATGATATATAAACAAGAACACACTGCCAACAATACATTTAAGTACATTAGAACTACCATTGTTGAGGATGCTGTTGCGGCACTTTTTGCACCTAGATTCAACAATACGATTATAAAAGAAATGATAGTTGCGGATAAAATTCTTTTCCACTGACCTCGCCTGTTAAACTGGCCAGAGAAAAGGGCGGCAATTGCAACTAAAGCAAGCACCAGGCTGAATAATGGCCATACCAATCTATAATGTCCTTCGGCAATAAATTTTTTGTGAAGCTTTTCACTTACGTGATATGGAAATAGTAATTCATGTATATATGACTCCTCCGTTGTACGCCAGTTCCGTTCGCTTGCCTTAGTATACATGCTAAGATCGAATTCGTATTTTTCAAAGTCCAGAACTTCAAGGTTTCCTGTTTTTTCAGCAATTTGTTGTATATGACCGTTTATAAAATCAATGCGTGGACCGTTAGCCGTATTATATAAGATGCCTTCTTCGGCCATAATGGTCATAGGCTTTTCAGGATTGCGGCTGTTATGTGCAAGTATACCGTTTAATAGTCCTTCTCTTCCCCTTGATTCAATATATATGGTTAAGCCCTTTGTAGGGTTGCTGAAAACTCCGTCTTGCAATAATGCTGATGCGTAATTGTTTCGGATAAAAACCTCAGTGTCCTTAAACTCACGATAAGAGGCAGGAAGCAAGTAAGCAGATATGAAATAACTTATAGCAGTTACAAATAAAGCAACTATCAAGGCGGGAATAGCAAGATTTATTCTGCTTAAGCCGGCACTTTTTAGAACTATCAGCTCACTATCGGATATAAATTTATTATATACCATCAATACGGATACAAAGAGAGCTACAGGGAAGATGGAGAATAAAAATAAAGGTATCATTAGCAACGAAATATACAAGAACATAGATACATCAATGCCTTGGTTTACGATATAATCAATAAAACGCAAAGATTGTACAAGCCATACTATGCCTGTTAATGTTAGTGTAATCACTAACATCGGCATAATAAGGCTCTTCATTAAATATCTTCTATATAGTTGCATTTCCTTTGCTTCCTGTTTTAGCCCCTTTGGGAAAATGGAATGACAAATATTGGACTAATCCTTTGGCCCAATCATATTTTCAGGTTTAACCCATTCGTTGAATTGCTCGTCAGTCAATAACTCAAGAGCAATTGCAGCTTCTTTTAATGTTGTGCCTTCCTTATGAGCTTTTTTTGCTATTTTGGTAGCGTTATCATAGCCTATATGTGGGTTAAGTGCTGTTACTAACATTAATGATTCATCACGCAGGGATTCAATACGTTCCCTGTTTGCTTTAATGCCTACCACGCAATTATCTGTAAAGCTTACAGAGCCATCAGCTATCAGGCGGATAGATTGAAGCAGGTTATGAATCATAACAGGCTTGAATACGTTTAGCTCAAAATGTCCGTTTGAACCTGCAACAGTTATTGCAGTGTGGTTGCCCATAACTTGAGCACAAAGCATAGTCATAGCTTCGCATTGAGTAGGGTTAACCTTGCCTGGCATTATAGAAGAGCCAGGCTCATTTTCAGGTAGGCTTAGCTCGCCTAAGCCACAACGAGGCCCTGAACCTAGAAGGCGAATGTCATTTGCAATTTTCATCAGGCTTGCAGATAGAACATTCAACGCACCGCTTGCTTCTATGATTGCATCGTGTGCTGCTAGTGCCTCGAATTTGTTAGGAGCTGTAATAAATGGCAATTTAGTTATGTCGGCAACATGGGCTGCAAATTTTTCAGCAAAGCCTTTCTTTGAGTTTATGCCTGTGCCTACTGCCGTTCCGCCTTGAGCAAGTTGATATAGGCGAGGAAGTGTGTTTTTAACACGCTCAATGCCATATTCTATTTGCGTGAAGTAACCTGAGAATTCTTGCTCTAATGTTATAGGGGTAGCATCTTGCAGGTGAGTTCTGCCGATTTTGATGATGCCTTTAAATTCTTCGGATTTTGCTTTTAATGCACCATATAATTTTTCCAAAGCAGGGATTAGCCTGTGGTGAATTTCCTCAACGGCGGCAATATGCATAGCAGTTGGGAAAGTGTCATTTGAAGACTGACCCATATTAACATGGTCGTTAGGGTGAACAGGAGCTTTTGAACCTTTAACGCCGCCTAAAATTTCAATTGCACGGTTTGAAATAACTTCATTAGAGTTCATGTTTGTTTGTGTGCCTGAACCTGTTTGCCAAACAACAAGCGGGAAGTTGTCATATAAATCAAGGTTGATAACCTCATCAGCAGCCTTGCACATAGCCTCGCCAAGCTCTTTATCTAAAACACCAAGCTCCATGTTGGTAAGGGCAGCGGATTTTTTTAAAATTCCTAATGCACGCACTAAAGCTTCAGGCATTTTTTCATTACTTATTTTGAAATTGCCAAGTGAACGCTGGGTTTGAGCTCCCCAATATTTATCAGATGGTACTTGTAATTCACCAAAGCTATCAGTTTCGATTCTGAAATCATCTTGTTTTTGTGCTGCCATGTTCATTTATTGCTCCTAGAAAATTTGTTGTAAATTCACTTTTTCAAGGTGTTATACAGCTATTATTCAAGAAAAACAATATTTGTGAACATAGTAGGTGAGATTACTTGCTTTTATTGATATTAGACTCGTCGCTCAAGCCGCCGAGTGATAGGTAATGTTTTATTATAAAGTGGACTAGCGAAGCAACCTACGGAGCTGAAAAAGGTTGCCTCGCTATTTTGCTACATGCAATTTGAATTTGTATGTTTAGCCGATGAATATCATGTCATCTTGAATTGTAAGGTCTTCAGCACTAACGCCTTGTAATGTTACATAATATTCTTTGCCTTCCCCGGATGCATATACAACTACACCATCACTTATGTTGTCAAAAACTATGTTGTTATTATCTACATAATGGATGTCATTTAAGTGAAGTATATCGCCTGCCTCAAAGTCGGTAATTACGTCATTATCACCTAAGTTGTTCTCATAGAATGAGAATGTATCATCGCCTTGGCCACCTATTAGAGTATCGGTTCCTTTTCCTCCTATTAAAGTGTCATTGCCTTTCCCACCTTTTAGAGTGTCGTTGCCATCACCGCCATCAAGCAGGTCATTACCACGTCCGCCTTTGATAATGTCGTTTCCGTCTTGGCCAAAAAGCAAGTCGTTGCCTTTCCCGCCCCTTAATTGGTCATTTCCACCACCTGCGTAGAAGGTGTCGTTACCTTTGCGACCTATCAATAGGTCATTCGTGTTGCCACTTTGCCAGTAATCATCTTGGTTATCGCCTTGGTAAACATAGTCATATTTAGGCATATTAAAATCTCCTTATTTTTTTAACTTACTTATGACGTTAATCAGGTCTAGCACTTAATTATGGAATAATTATTACAAAAGTTACTTTTTTAATAAAATGTTGATTTTAAGGAACTTTTAACACATTTGTGTTACATTGGTTTTCTGAGAAAGGTGTAAGTTATGTTTTGGAAATCATTGAATATAAGAGGTTTAGGGGGTAAAAGAGGTTTTACTCTTATAGAGCTATCAATTGTTATAGTTCTAATAGGTCTTATTGTAGCTGGTGTTGTGGGAGGACAAGTCCTTGTGCAGCAAGCGAAGTTGAGATCGCAAATATCAGAGTTTCAAAAATACTCAGTCGCGTTCAATAGTTTTATATTAGAGTATGGTGAAATGCCCGGAGATTTTTCAATGGCATCGTCATATTGGGGGGGTGTCACTGATGGAAATGGTAACAGAAGAATCGATGGAAATTCTTATGGCGCTAATCACCCGAATTTAGAAACTGAAATGAAGATATTCTTCTGGCATTTGTCCAGTGCAGGTCTTATTCCAGAATCATTTAATGGTACATGGAATGCTAATTCAAATGTGGGTGTTAGTTTTCCTGCTTTAAAAATAGACCCTAAAAAAGGAATGGTAGCATCAGGGGCGACTAATACTAATGGTCAGGCTCAGACAACATCAGCTACAAGGCAAGTTTATAAAGCAGCATTAGCACTAATTGTTGGTCAGCCAAATTCAACAAATTCTGCGTTTAATGATATTATTGGAACTGGCAAACCAAGAACATATAATTCAATTGATAATAAAATCGATGATGGTGTTGCAAGAAGCGGGATTTTTACAGCGGAAAGACCATGGAACGGAAGCACTGGAAATGGGGACTGCTTGGACGGGAATGACGGTGATTATTTGCTTACTAACACGTTAGCTGCATGTCATGCATTATATATCCTTTCTAAGTGATTCAAGGCAATTTATAAAGTTAATAAATTGGTAACTATTTTGTGTCACTATACTGTTTGCTATAAATTAAACAAAACAGTATGAAAAGTTATGAAGATAATTCCACCCGGCAGTAAAATAGGAATAATAGGTGGGGGGCATCTTGCAAGGATGATAGCGCAAGCTGCTTTTACCCTCGGTTATAAAATACGTATTTTTTGCCCATATGTTAATAGTCCAGCCTCGCAGCTATCGAATCATGTTACGCTGGCAAGTTATGATGATGAAAAAGCTTTAAAGGAATTTGCTGAAAATGTTGATATTATTACATTTGAAAATGAGGAAGTTCCAAATCATTTGGCAAAAATGTTAAGCCAGCAAACGACTGTAATGCCTAGGTGGAATGAACTAAAAATTGCATATAACAGATTAAAAGAAAGGCAGTTCCTACATTCTGTAGGTGTTCCTATATCTAAGTTTTTTTCAATCGATTCTAAAGAAAAGCTAGAGGAATGTTACTTTAAACTAAATTGTCAAAAAGCTATTTATAAAGCTTTAGAACTTACTCCAGAAGGAAAAAGCCAAGTAATTCTGGAGGGGTATAAGCCCGACTTTGATGCTATATGGAATGAAATTAATATATCCGAAGGGATATTGGAGCCCTTCGTTGAGTTTGAAAAAGAGTTGTCTGTTATAATAGCCAGAGGATATGATACTAAATATGTAATGTATGATGTATCAGAGTATGAAAATAAAGGACAACATTTCCATTCATCAATAGCTCCTGCATATATTAATTGCGATACAAAGAACCAAGCGTATGAAATTGCAAATATTATAGCGAGCCAGTTGAGACTTGTTGGAGTTCTTACTGTTGAGTTCTTTATGCTTAAAGACGGCTCTTTGTTGGTGAATGAAATAACACCAAGGCCAAATGAAACTGGATATTGGACTCAAGACGGCTGCCTTACCAGTCATTTTGAGCAGTTAATAAGAGCAATTTGTGGCTTACCACTTGGTGCTGTAAATAGATATGCGTCAATATCAACCAGCCTTCTAACGGCTAAAGAGTGCCAGGATTTTTATACGATTATGTTAAGCAAGACAAATAATCTTTACCTATATGGTAAGCTTGATATTCCTGAAGATACAATCATGGGGCATGTAAATACAACTTTATAAGGATGTATTAATGAACCTTTCGTCTGTCCTTCCCGTCAAATGCTGGGGAGAATACTGCAAATATTTCAGTTGCTACAGGGTGTTTGTTCTCTACCCAGTGATATGAGCCTTTAGGGATGAATATAATATCGCCCGGGCTTAAAGATACTTTTCTGTCTTTAAAATGGATAGTGCTTTCGCCTGAAATGATAGTTGCCTGTAGGTCATGCTTATCATGATAATGCGGGAACTCTCTTCCTTTTAAGCGCATTAAATGTACGCTACTATCGTTGCTACGGTATATTTGACGCACGGCAACGTTTTTTTCCTGCTCTTCTAATGTCCAAAGTATATGACGATATTCATTTCCGGGGAAGTGAACGATAGGGTAATTCGGTGTCTGGCATCCTGCCAATAGTGATAAGATAATAAAACAAAAGGCTTTTTTCATTGCAGGGAACTTTCTTAAAGTTAATTTTTCAAAAGCATCAATATAATATTTTTTTATATTTTAAAATGAAAAAAAGGAAAAATATCTTTATCAATCATTGTTTAGTTTGTAGACTTTTTTGAGCTTAGTTAAGTTTTGATGAAATTTTTTACATAAGAAGAGATAAGGAATATTTAGTGGAAGATATTAATAGAACAATTGATTGCTTAAGGTTAATAAGAAGTGAAAATGTTGGTCCTCGGACTTTTCAGTCTTTGTTGCTGATTCATGGTACGGTAGAAAAGGCGTTGGATGCTATTCCTCAAATGGCAGCAAAAGGTGGGCGCAAAAAGCCTATCAAATTATTCAGTAAAAAAGATGCTGAAAAAGAAATAGAGAATTGTGCCAAAAAAAATGCAAATCTCATCACGATTTTTGATAAAGAGTACCCTCAGCTTCTTAAGCATATATCTGATTATCCTCCTGTTCTGACCGTTTATGGCAATATAGATGTTCTAAATACCCCTAGCGTAGCAATTGTTGGTGCAAGAAATTCTTCGGCAAATGGATGTAGTTTTGCAAATAATCTTTGTATGGAGTTGGGGAGGAATAGCATTTTTACTGTTTCTGGACTTGCAAGGGGAATAGATACTGCATCTCACAAAGGTTCTTTAGATTTTGGAACGATAGCAGTTGTAGCTGGAGGAATAGATAAAATATACCCGCCTGAGAATAAAGACCTGTTCAAACAAATAGGTGAAAAAGGAGCTGTAGTTGCCGAGATGCCATTTGGTGCAGTTCCAAAGGCGCAGAACTTTCCGCGCAGGAACCGTATAATATCAGGTATGGCAAGGGCTACGGTGGTTATCGAAGCAAGTCTGAACTCCGGCTCTTTGATTACAGCACGTATGGCACTAGAGCAGGATAGGGAAGTGTTCGCAGTTCCCGGTTCGCCGCTTGACCCTAGATGTGCGGGTACTAATAAATTGATAAAACAGGGCGCGCATCTTTTAACCAGTATTGATGATATATTAAGTGTTATAGATTATAGCCAGCAGGATGACTTCTTGTTAGAAGAGGGGACAAATATATTTACCGGTAGTAAATCACTTGGCATGAATGAGTCGGAGCTGGATGCCGCCAGACCAAAAGTGATTGAAAAGATAGGGTGTAGCCCAACGGCTATTGATGACATTATCTCACAAACTGGCTTTCCTGCTCATATAGTATTGGCTGTTATATTGGAGTTGGAATTAGCAGGCAGACTGGAGCGAAACTTTGGTAATAAGGTTTCTTTGAATTATGTTTCTGAGGACATGTTTGTATAAATCAATTTAAAATTGAAAGCTTGTTGCATTATTATTATTTGTAAATAAAATTACCATTTTTTAGCTTAGGCAGTGATATGACAAAATGTTCGCCAAATTCATTTGATGGTCTAAAGAATTTATTTAAGAGTCTAAGGACGGTTGTTTTTTTACTTGTAGTAATATTCTTAGTAGTATTGTGTTTTTTTAGTTATTACCCGGATATCTATGTTTATGTTGCTAAAAAGCATGTTGAAATTGCAAATGATAAACAAGCCGACCTAATAACTAAAACGCCTGTTAAAATTGTAAATGATAAACAAGCCGACCCACTAACTAAGAATCCTGTTGAAATTGCAAGTGATAAACAGGATGGCCTAATAGCTAAAGAGCCAAACTCTAGTGTAAAAACGGATATTGTAAAATATACTAGTATTGGTGAAATGGGTGACAGCTTTGGGCCTGTTAATGCCTTATTTACTTTCTTGTCGGTAACTATATTAATTATTGGCCTTGTCTTGCAATCCCGAGAACTCAATCAGGCAACTCAGGCACAAAAGAAGATTAATGAGACCAGCCAGTTGAACATGGCGGTTGAGGTTATCGTAGATACTCTGAATCATTTGGGTGATGAAGACGTGTATAAAAGTATAAAAGCTTTAAATGATTTACCTGATAAATATTGCGAAAAAAATGCTGATGGCAATGGTTGTTTGAAAAGATTTGATGAAGCTTATAAAGAATATTTGGTGCAAAGGAACAATAGTGAAACTAAGAAACATAATAGTCAATTACACTTACCTATTTCAAATAATAATAACTCTTTATCTGTGAAAGAAAATGAATTTTGGCAAGAGGTGAGCGAGCATATTAGAAGTTTACTTCTACCTTTTGAGAAGGTTTACCTGCTTTTTGAAGAAAACAAAGGCATTTTTGATACGGAGTTAATACCTCGTTTATTTCGTTCTTATGAGGTTACCCGAGCTTTTTTATATATTGCAATGCCAATTCATGCGCAAGAATCGGAACGTTTTGATAAAGAGCTTTTTATTTACTTCCTGAGGCATTTTGAGAAACATCAAAATACCTATCTTGATCCTTATATAAAATTAGTTAATAGTCTTGACAAAGAGAGTGTAAGTAAAATTGATAATGAGTTCGGTAAGAATGAATTAGAAATGGTCCAAATGACTATTGAAGCGTTAAAAAACGTAGTAGAATCTAAAATAGATTTTAAGGGTGAGGAGGAATTAAAGAAAAATACATTAAGTAATATTTATTACCAACTTAGTCAAATTGGTTTATTACGACACTTTAAGGAAGGTGGTAGTGATGAAGATAAAAAAGATAAGTTAAAAACTGTAATAGGGTACTGTGAAAAAGCTGTTTTTTATAATCTAAATAATCCAAGAATTTTCAATTCTCATGGTAACGCAAAATCATTTCTTGCGGATTTGGAGTGTGATGATAGTGAAAAAAATACAATAATAAAAGAAGCAATTGAGCAATTCAAAAAAGCAACTGAAATTGATAAAAAATATGCAGCTGCTTGGTATAATTGTGGGTTGGCTTACAATAGGCTTGCCATGATTGAGCGGGATACGGATAAGAAGCGAGAGTTAACTCAAGAAGCAATTGAGAAGTATAAAAAATCGACTGAATGCGATGAAAACTATTCATTTGCTTGGGGTAATTGGGGATTTGCTATAGGTAAGCTTGCTGGTCTTGAGGAGGATAGGGAGAAAAAGAAAAAGTTAATTAATGAAGCGATTGAGAAGTATCAAAAATTGACTGAATGCGATTCAAATTATGTTAGTGGATGGCATGGTTGGGGATTTGCTATAGGTAAGCTTGCTGGTCTTGAGGAGGATAGGGAGAAAAAGAAAAAGTTAATTAATGAAGCGATTGAGAAGTATAAAAAAACGACTGAATGCGATTCAAATTATGCTGATGGCTGGTATAATTGGGGAGTAGATATAGGAGCGCTAGCCGATCTTGAGGAGGATAGGGAGAAAAGGAAAAAGTTAATTAATGAAGCAATTGGGAAGTATAAAAAATCGACTGAATGCGATGAAAACTATTCATTTGCTTGGTGTAATTGGGGATTTGCTATAGGTCAGCTTGCTGGTCTTGAGGAGGATAGGGAGAAAAAGAAAAAGTTAATTAATGAAGCAATTGAGAAGTATAAAAAATCGACTGAATGCGATGAAAGCCATTTAAAAGCTTGGTATAATTGGGGGTTGGCTATAGGTAAGCTTGCTGGTCTTGAGGAGGATAGGGAGAAAAAGAA
>Ga0213866_10000217_pt1 | contig 47976 bp, 50 predicted proteins | sample PICome_11_FD_160079 | JGI IMG/M metagenome (GOLD analysis project Ga0213866, IMG submission 160079) | Coastal seawater microbial communities near Pivers Island, North Carolina, United States - PICO284 | ecosystem: Environmental > Aquatic > Marine > Coastal | place: USA: North Carolina...
GTATAAAATTCGCACTTATAACGCTATTTCCGCCAAAGGTCTTGACCGTTTTCCCGAGGCAAACTATCAGATTGGCAGTGACACGGCTGACCCTCAGGGATTTATTTTACGCAGTCAGAAATTGCATGAGGAGCAGGTGCCGGACAGCTTAGTGGCAGTGGCCAGAGCGGGCGCTGGCGTCAACAATATTCCCGTCGCCGATTACACCGACCGCGGTATTGTGGTTTTCAATACCCCAGGGGCCAATGCCAACGCAGTTAAAGAACTGATTGTTGCCGGCCTGTTGCTGGGATCGCGGGATATCTTCGGCGGCATGAACTATGTGCAGGGACTGGATCATATACAAGATGGCGCCGAGATGGGCAAGCTGTTGGAAAAAGAGAAAAAGCGTTTTGCCGGCGCGGAAATTATGGATAAAACTCTCGGCGTTGTAGGTCTGGGAGCCATTGGTTCGATTATCGCCAATCTGGGTACCGAGTTGGGTATGGATGTGGTGGGCTACGATCCGGCCATTTCGGTTGAGGCGGCTTGGCAGCTGTCCAGCCGCGTTGAGCGCATGGATAGTTTAGAGGCACTACTCGCCAAGGCTGACTTTGTCACCCTGCATGTACCTGCCATTCCCGCCACCAAACACCTAATCAATAGTCAGACTCTGGGGCTGATGAAGAGCACGGCTAAGATTCTCAACTTTGCCCGCGAGGAAATCGTCAGTACTGAGGATATGGTAACCGCTTTGGATCAGGGCACAATCGCCGGTTATATCAGTGATTTCCCCACGCCAGAACTCCTCGGGCGCAGCGATGTTTTACTGATGCCCCATATAGGTGCCAGCACCGCTGAAGCTGAAGAAAACTGTGCAGTGATGGCGGCCAATCAGCTGATGGATTTCCTTGAGAATGGCAATATTCACAACTCGGTGAATTTCCCGCCGACAAAAATGGCCCGGGTTGGTGGCTCACGAATCACTTTTGCCAACAGCAATGTGCCCAAAGTGTTGGGCAGTGTACTGTCGATTCTCGCCGATGATGAGCTCAATGTAATCGATATGGTCAACAAAAGCCGCAATGAGGTGGCCTATAATATTATCGATGTCGAAGGGCAAGTCACTGCTAAAATCTTGGAGAAGATCCAACAGGTAGATGGCGTGATACGCGTCCGCGCGGTGTAGCTGATCGATACCGACAACGTTGCCTGTAATACTTAGTCTGGCACTTACCTAGCTAAAAAGTTTTGCCCTCACAGTCCTGCGATAGGCACTGGGGCTGTTGCCAGACCACTGTTTAAATCGCGAGGCAAACCAAGTTGCCTCGCTAAAGCCGCTGTAGTTGGCTATCTCCAGAATTGATAAATCGGTGTTCTTCAGTAGATCGCAGGCAAAAGTCATGCGTGTGTGGGTCAGGTAGTCTACAGGCGTTTGCCCCACTGCGGCTTTAAAGCGACGGTTAAAAGTTCTGCTGGTCATGCCAAACTGGTCGGCCAATTCAGCGATTGACAGCGCTCTTCCCAGATTGTCCTGAATCCAGATTTGCGCCTGAGCTATGGCCTCGTCGCCATGCTGGTTTTGCGGTTGACTGTCAAAACTTGCAGATTCTGAAATATTGCGAATCTCGTGAAAAAAATTCCGCTGGGCCTGCCGTGCAATAATGCGCCCAAAAACCCGTTCCACCTGAAAAACTATCAGCTCCGCCATGGCGTTTACACTGGCTGCACAGTAGATATTGCCCGCTCTGGTGGTAAATCGCTGTCGCTCTAAATGAATGCGAGGATAGTGCCGCTGTAGCTGATCAAAATAGTGCCAGTGAGTGGTGGCAACCTTGTCCTCTAATAAACCGGCTTCGGCCAGAAAGGACACGCCGGTGCCCACCGCGGTAATATTGCAGTTTTTTTGGTGTTGCTGCTGTAGCCAGGGAATATAGGCGGCATATTTTTTTAGTGCCGGTCTGGGATTGCGCCACAGCGCCGGAATATGCACCAGATCGGTATCTGCGATATCCTCTAGAAAGTGACTGGGTTGCAGTGTAAATCCCGCCGAGGTTTTTACTGCCTGACCATCTGGTGTTACCCAGCGAATTTCCACACTTTTTTCCAAATCTCGATCTGCCCGCGCTGCAGCTTGGGCAAATTGAAAGATTTCTGCTGCCAGAGTGCTGCTGGAGATCAGCATATTGTCGCACAGCAAAAGTGTGAGCTTAAAGTTCATCGGATTGAATATGGCCGAATGGATTCTGTCGAGGAGCCCTGCTGATCTGAGTGCTCGGCTCTACTGTGTGTTGGGATCAATTTTCTTATGACCTCGATCCTCGAATAGGAATCAATATTCTACAGTTTACCAGCCTAAATGTCTTAAATACTAATTAAAATAGCTGATTAATTAAATAATTAGCGATTAATGGCCGCTATACTCTTACCCTTTTTACGCAACCCACAGTTGGCAATTTATGACTACTTCTCTACCACTGATCGTCGGTTTTGGCGGATACAATGCTGCGGGGCGCAGCTCCTCACATCAGGGTTTTCGACGCATGATTCTAGAGTCCCTGAACTCTGAGCAACAACAGGAAACTGTTGTCGGATTGGCCTGCCTAATGGGTTGTGTCAGCAAGCAGGGAGAACAATATACCGCACCGGATGGCACAATACTTAATGCAACGGAGGTAGATCGACAATTCCGTGAGGTTGTTTTGAATGGCACCCTTGTGCGTCGCATAAAATCCTTTGATCCCAGTGCAGTTCCGGGAAAAAAGAAAGTAAAGTTGGGTGCCGATCAGGCTGCAGTTTTTACCATTGCTAGGCGCGACCTGCCCAGCCGTTTACCCGAGGATTGGCAGCTCAGTGATCTGGGCAATGGAACCTTCGAAGTTACTGCGCCTCAACTGACGGATATATGGGTGGCTGCGGATTATCAATTAGTTGCCCAGGCGGGTGGCGAGCTACCGGATGGTTTTAAGCCAGGTGATCATTACAATGCGAGATTTCATCCGCGATCTTTGCAGATGGCCCTGTTGGGCGCCAGCGATGCCCTGCACTCGGTGGGTATTGCCTGGCAACAGATTGCCGATGCGGTCAACCCCGATCAAATTGGTGTGTATTCCTCCAGTGCATTGGGTCAGCTGGACAATGATGGTTTGGGCGGCCTGTTGCAATCGAGATTAAAGGGCAGCCGGACTACGGCCAAGCAGGTGCCTATGGGATTGAACACCATGCCTGCAGATTTTATTAATGCCTATGTGTTGGGCAGTGTGGGTCATACCGAAGCTATCACTGGTGCCTGTGCTACATTCTTGTACAACCTCCAAGCTGCTGTGCGCGATATTCGCAGCGGTGTGCGTCGAGTGGCTGTTGTCGGCAATGCGGAGGCAGCGGTGGTGCCAGAGATTTCCGAGGGCTTCTCCAATATGAGTGCTCTGGGTAGTGATGAAAATCTATGTAAATTAGATGCTACCGATTCGCCTGATTGGCGTCGCGCCAGTCGCCCATTTGGCGATAATTGCGGTTTTACTCTCGCCGAGGGAACTCAGTATCTGGTGTTGATGGATGACGCGCTAGCTATAGAATTAGGTGCTGATATACACGGTGCAGTGCCCGAGGTATTTATCAATGCAGACGGTGTTAAGAAATCTGTCTCTGCACCTGGGGCGGGGAATATTATCTCCTTTTCTAGGGCGGTGGCAGCAGCGATTAATATAGTGGGCAAAGAGACAGTGCAAAAGCACAGTTTTGTCCATGCCCACGGGTCTAGTACCCCGGCCAACCGCACTACCGAATCGGAGTTGATCAACCGCGTTGCAGACGCTTTTGATATTGATGATTGGCCAGTCACTGCAGTTAAATCCTATGTGGGTCACACCCTCTCTGCGGCCAGTGGCGATCAGTTGATGTCGGCTCTGGGGACATTTAAGTACGATATTATCCCCGGTATTAAAACCACTGGTGAAATTGCTGCGGATGTCAGTCAAGCGCACACCCTATTCCCACTGCAGGATCTGGATACCAGTGACAACAAAATGCAGGTGGCATTTATTAATTCCAAGGGTTTTGGTGGCAATAACGCCACTGCGGTAGTGCTATCCCCGCAGCGGGCTGAAGCCATGTTGGCAGCGCGTCATGGCGCGGAATACAGAGACTACTTAGATAGGCGCACACTAACTAGAGATAAAGCCCAGCGCTATGCTCAACGCGCCGATGCTGCGCAACTGGATGTTATCTATCGCTATGGTGAGACATTGATCGATGAGGCGGCGGTAAGACTTACCGAGCAGGGTATCCATGTGCCCGGATATGCGCGAGATATCCAGTTTGACTTGCAAAACACCTACCAAGATATGGGATAAACCGAGATTTTCGGGCAATCAACTTGCATTGCGCCACCCATAGTTTATTCTTGTTCGTATGGAACTTTGAATCTTATACCTACAGGGAGGTTTTATGGAGATGCCACAACAGCAACTAGAGAATCCGCCGGTGGTCTACGCGGGCTTTTGGATCAGAGTACTGGCCAGTTTTATCGATCACATTATCTTGCTATTAGTCATTGGTTTGCCGCTGTCTATGCTCTACGGCTTTGAAAACTATTGGTCGGGTGAAAAAATCATTTATGGTTTTTGGGATGTGGTGGGATTTATCGCACCCGTGGTGCTGACCATCTGGTTTTGGTTGCGGTTTCTGGGTACGCCGGGGAAGGTGCTCTGCCGATTGCAGGTATTGGATGCTAAGACTTTAACAACTCTGACCCTTAAACAGTGCATCATCAGATTATTGGGGTATCTGCCTGCAACCCTGGTATTATTGATTGGCCTACTGTGGGTGGCTTTTGATCGGCGAAAACAGGGCTGGCATGATAAGTTGGCAGGCTCGGTGGTGATTAGAGCAACCAGTAAAGACAGCTAGCTTAGAATTATTGGCTATACCAAGCGCTGACCTCTGTGCCTCTATGTTCTGCCGCATTCACTACTGATCGCTTGGTGAACTTTCAAGGAAGGCTTTCAGCAGCTCAATAATCTCAGTGTCTATCATACGCCCCTGATTAATCCATTGGGATGGATCAACCTGTTCACGCTGGATAGCAGCTGATTGCTGAGTTCTGCCATGTCGATCAAATACTAGGGCGCCGCCGTGAATGGCGACTATCCTGCCACTGCTCAAATCGACAATAGGTGCGCCAGAGGTGCCGGCACCCGCCTGACAGTTGTGAAACAGAAGTGCTGGGTTGGGGGGTTGATCAATGTCGACAGGCTGACAGGGTGCAGATAAGGCAATATCATCAAGCTCTGCACGGTAACCCAACAAGGCCAGCGGGCCACTGATCGGTTGTGACTGTTGCCCAAAATGTAATGCGGATTGGCGCGGGGGATAGCTGAGCACCAAAAAGGCAATGTCACTTTCGGCTTGAGCAATTTTATCGCTGTCAGTTATGAGATAACCATGCTTGGAAACTCGACGCACGGCAATGCCAGATAGGCGTTTATTTTGCGGGCGATACTCACAGGCCTTATAGGACTGACCATTTTGCAGGTCGAACAGTGTATGGGCCGCAGTCACTACCAAGGCGAGATCATCTGCTATTTCTTGGGGCGGGGAGATATAAACTGCGCTACCACGCACTTTGCCGTCGCAGTAGATGGTGCCAACCGCGTCCAGTAGGCTTTCAGGAGACTTTGCACTAACTAAAACGGGTAGGCCTATCAAAAGCGTTATGGCAACAGAGTGCAGACAGACGTTAATTGCCTGTGCCCTCAGCTCAGCTCGAGGTGTTCGGGTCTCCATAGCAAACTACTGCAGGTCTCCCCACTGGCCTTGAAGCAGACTAATTGCCGCTAGGGGCGCAGTTTCAGTACGCAATACTCTGGGCCCAAGTGCCAGTGGTTGAAACTCCAAGCGAGTTGCAGTTGCTATCTCCTGTTCCGAGAGACCGCCCTCGGGACCAATTAATAGACAGATGCTATGGGGTTTTGGCTGAATAGCCTGTAGACGATTAGTGGTGCGATGGTGAAGAACCAGTTTTAAATCCTGCGGCTGTTGATCCCAGTGCGCTAGCGCAACCGCTGGATTAATTGTCGGCACCCTATTGCGTTGACATTGTTCACAGGCGCTGATGGCCACCTGTTGCCAGTGCTGGACTTTTTTGGTCAACCTATCGCCAGTTAATTTGACTTCGCAGCGCTGAGTGAACAGCGGGGTGATTTCGGTAACGCCTAACTCGGTGGCCTTCTGCACAATCCAGTCCATGCGCTCGCCACGGGAGATACCAATGGCCAGGTGAATAGATAGGGGTGACTCTCGTTCAATTGCTTCAAAGGCGTTGATTTTCACTGCGGCGAAGCCTTTTCTCGCTTCAATCAATTGCCCGCGGTACTCGCCGCCCTGCCCGTTAAACAGTATAAGTTGTTGTCCTGCGGTCATCCGCAACACCGAGGTTAGGTGCCGGGCAGGACCGGACTCAAGTTGGATTCTGTCACCGATAGAAATTGACTGTGGCGAGTAAACTCGTGGGATGCGCATCTATTATTTTGTGGGCAGGCTTATATTGCGACATAAGGTATCAGAAATCTGCCACTGATTCATAGTATAAAAGTGCAATCCCGGTGCGCCGCCAGCCAGCAGGGCTTCGCACAGTTTAGTCACCACCTCAATCCCATAGCTAATCAAGTCCTCGCTCTGATCGCTGCGCTCCTGGAGTTGCCAGCGCAGCCAGCGGGGTACCTCGGCCCCACAGTTATCAGAAAAGCGCAGCAGATTGCGATAGTTGGTCAGGGGCATAATGCCCGGTACTATGGGCTTATCGATGCCAATTTTTTGGCAGTTGTCGAGAAATTTAAAGTAGGCGTCCGGGTTGTAAAAATACTGCGTAATCGCCCGATTGGCACCGGCTTTAAACTTTTCGCCCAGCCAGTAAACGTCCTTGCTATAGCTCTCAGCTTCAGGGTGTATTTCAGGATAGGCGGCGACATTGATATCAAAGTGATTACCGCTGTGCTCGCGAATCAATGCCACTAGCTCATTGGCATGTACCAGTTGGCTGGCACCGCCGATACCAGAGGGCAGATCACCGCGCAGTGCCACCAGATTGGAGATGCCGGCCTCTCTATAGTCATCCACCAGTGCCAGCACCGCCTCTTGGGTATCGCCGCCAAAGGAGAGATGGGGCGCTGCCTGGTAGCCCTGCTGTTGTATATCTAATACCAACTGCTTGGTGGTGTCTCTGGTAGAGCCACCGGCGCCGTAGGTCACCGAGAAAAACTCCGGATTAAAGACGCTGAGTTGCTGGCAGCTGGTCTGAACATTTTTGCGGCCTTGCTCCGTTTTTGCTGCGAAGAATTCAAAACTTATATGGGCTGTTTGAGACATGGGTAATACTAGCCTTATAGATCCCTCAACCTCCGGGGAGGCTGAGGGTAAAGTGGTTGCAAATCAGTATTTGTAGTCGATGCCTTTAAATGGCCCTTGAACAGGTACATTGATGTAATCGGCCTGTTCCTGAGACAGTTTGGTGATCACCCCACCAAAGCCGCGAACCATATGGGCCGCCACCTCCTCATCGAGGTGTTTGGGCAGTACCTCCACGCGCAGCATTTCAGCTTGGGTGGCGCTGTCTTGGGTAGCAAAGGCGCGCTGATAGAGCTCGATCTGGGCCAGCACTTGGTTGGCAAAAGAGCCGTCCATAATGCGACTGGGATGACCGGTAGCATTGCCCAAGTTGACCAATCGACCCTCGGCTAACAGAAGCAGATGATCGTTGTTACTGCGCTGGCGATAGACCTTGTGAACCTGAGGCTTAACCTCCTCCCACTCCCAGGTTTTGCGCATATAGGCGGTGTCGATTTCGTTATCGAAATGGCCGATATTACAAACGACACAGCCACTTTTAAGGGCACCCAGTACCTCAGCGTCACAGACATTGTAGTTGCCTGTTGAGGTGACTAATAAATCGGTATTGGCCAACAGTTCGCTGTTAACCCCTTTGCCGGCATCGCCATCATTATAGGTAGAGACCACCTCAAAGCCATCCATACAGGCCTGCATGGCACAGATGGGATCGACCTCTGTCACTTTGACAATCATGCCCTCTTGGCGGAGGGACTGGGCCGAGCCTTTGCCCACATCGCCGTAGCCGATAACCAGCGCTTTTTTGCCCGATAGCAGGTGATCGGTGGCGCGCTTGATGGCATCGTTAAGGCTGTGGCGACAGCCGTACTTATTGTCGTTTTTCGACTTGGTCACCGAGTCATTGACATTGATAGCTGGCACTTTCAGTTCGCCGGCCTCGAGCATCTCATAGAGTCGATGCACACCGGTGGTGGTCTCTTCGGTAATACCGTGAACCTGCTCCAACACCTGGGGATATTTCTGATGCAGCAGGGCGGTCAGATCGCCGCCATCGTCCAATACCATATTGGCGTTCCAGGGCTTGCCATCTTTGAGTACCTGCTGTTCGAGACACCAGTCGTACTCCTCTTCGGTTTCACCTTTCCAGGCAAAAACCGGGGTGCCATTGGCGGCAACTGCCGCGGCCGCGTGATCTTGGGTGGAGAAGATATTACAGGAGGTCCAGCGCACCTCTGCTCCCAGTGCCTCGAGGGTCTCAATCAATACCGCGGTCTGGATGGTCATATGAATACACCCCAGTATGCGGGCGCCGGCCAGTGGTTGCTCGGCGCTGTATTTGTCGCGCAGTGCCATTAGCGCTGGCATCTCTGTCTCGGCGATGGCGATCTCTTTGCGTCCCCACTCCGCCAGATTGATATCAGCAACCTTATAGTCGCTGAAGGGTTGTTTTTTATCTGCTAGTTGTATTGCAGTCATTTTTGAGTACCTTTTCAAAAGTTATTTACAGGCTAAAGTGCTTTTTCAAGCAGCTCAGCTCGGTCAGTTTTTTCCCAGGTGAAATCATCACCTGTGCGGCCAAAGTGGCCATAGGCCGCGGTCTGTCGGTAGATGGGTCGGCGCAGATCGAGCATTTCGATAAGACCTCGAGGGCGCAGGTCAAAGTGTTCTCGCACCAGGCTGACAATCTCATCATCGGATAATTTGCCCGTGCCAAAGGTATTGATACTGATTGAAGTGGGCTCGGAGACGCCGATAGCGTAGGACACTTGAATTTCACAGCGCTCGGCGAGACCGGCAGCCACGATATTTTTCGCCACGTAGCGTCCAGCGTAGGCGGCCGAGCGGTCTACCTTGGTGGGATCCTTTCCAGAGAAAGCGCCGCCGCCATGGTGGGCCATACCGCCGTAGGTATCGACAATAATTTTGCGGCCGGTCAGGCCACAGTCACCCATGGGGCCACCGATCTCAAAATTCCCAGTGGGGTTGATATGGTACTGAGTATCTGAATGCAGCCATTGCTCTGGCAATACTTTACGAATAATTTCTTCGCGCACCGCCTCTTGAAGGGCTGACTGACTGATGTCGGGTGAATGCTGGGTGGAAAGGACTACGGCATCCACAGCTACGGGTATGCCATTGTCATAACGCAGCGTCACCTGACTTTTAGCATCCGGTCGCAACCAGGGCAGTGCACCGGACTTGCGCAGTTCCGCCTGGCGCTCCACCAACCGGTGGGCGTAGTAGATCGGGGCGGGCATCAACACGTCGGTCTCATTGCTGGCATAGCCGAACATCAGACCCTGATCGCCGGCACCAATATCTTTGTCAGCACTCTGATCAACCCCCTGGGCTATATCTGAGGACTGTTTGCCAATCGCATTGATCACGGCGCAGGAGTTACCGTCAAATCCCTTGTCCGAGTGGTCGTAGCCAATATCCGTAATCACATCCCGAACAATCTGTTCGAGATCTACATAGGTCTGAGTGCGAACTTCGCCGGCGATAATCGCCATACCGGTTTTGACCATAGTCTCCACCGCCACTCGGGCGTCGGGATCATCTTTGATAATGGCATCCAGAACGGCGTCGGAAATTTGATCGGCCATCTTGTCGGGATGGCCCTCGGAGACGGATTCGGAAGTGAAAATATTATAAGTAGACATAGCTTTCCAATGCTGATTTAGGGTTGAAGATTAGCGGCCTTAAACTGCCGCAATTGAATACGAAATCCGTTCCGCTGGGTGAGAAAAAGGCTGTCCCCTTCGGAGAGGCCAGCCGCCTCGGCCCAGTTGGTTATGTCCTGGGGATCAAAGCCCAGCCACAGATCACCGCAGGATTGTTTAACCCAGTCCTGATCGTGAGCGCAGAGATCGGTAATCAGCAGTACACCGCCGGGATTTAACAGATCGGCACAGTGTTGAATAATCTGTGCTGGGGCTGGGTTGTGATGTAGCACCATATTGAGCGAGATAGCGTCAGCCTTGAGACCGCGCTGACAGGCCAGCTGGGTATCGCCATGGATAAACTCAATGTTCGACAGGCCCTGTTGGGCGCTGCGCTGTCGACACTGCGCGAGCATCTCGGCGCTGTTGTCCAGGGCGATAACCCCCTGGAAACTGGCGGATAATTTAGTTAAAAACTGGCCATAACCGGGTCCGATCTCTAGGGCGCTGCCGGTGGCATCGGCCGCTGTGTCGAGAAAGTTTTCAACACTGTCACCGTAGTCCGACCAGCTGGCGATAAGGTCTTGGTTCTCCTCAAAACGCGCGACATTGCGGTTGAAGAAATCCACCGAGGCATTGGCGCGCTCCCGGTTGATAGCCGTCAACTGGGTGGCTACGGCAGGGTCTACGGAGGCTTGGTCAATGCTCTGAAACAGCGACTTTTGCAGAGCCTGCAGATCCAGGTCTGGGTTTAACAGATTGCGGCGGTAAAAAATGGTGGTGCCCTCGCGCTTGGTGGCCACCAGTCCGGCCTTGGCGAGTATTTTCAGGTGGTGGCTCATCGCCGATTGGCGGATATCAAAGATCTGACAGAGTTCCAGAACACCAAAGGCGTTCTGCTGTAGCACTTTGAGAATTTGGATACGCAGTGGATCCCCAGCGGACTTGCACAGGTTTCCGATGCTGTCGACCGCGGAGTCGACAAATGCGTTGGTGGTTGAAAATGGGGATACAGTACTAGTCATAGCGCGGCACTTTAGCACGCTGCCTTTTATATATCAAAATATTTTTATATAAAAATATTTCAAAGCATTGCCAACGGCATCGATTAGGGTATCCCAAAACAGTATAGCGAATATCGGTTTACTGTAAGTCCGGTCTAAGCGACAATACGCGGCAAAATTTTTACCCTTTAGGAGTAATATTTCATGGCCTCACGCAGAGACTTGGCGAATGCCATTCGCGCCCTCAGCATGGATGCTGTTCAGCAGGCTAACAGTGGACATCCGGGTGCGCCGATGGGCATGGCAGATATTGCCGAGGTGCTGTGGAGAGACTACCTGATACATAATCCCGCCGACCCCAACTGGGTCAATCGGGATCGCTTTGTGCTATCCAATGGCCATGGCTCCATGCTGCTGTACTCGCTGTTGCATTTAACGGGTTATGATCTGTCGATCGAGGAGTTAAAAAACTTCCGGCAATTACATGCCAAGACCCCCGGTCATCCTGAGTATGGCTATGCTCCAGGGGTTGAAACTACCACTGGCCCCTTGGGTCAGGGTATTAGCAATGCAGTGGGTATGGCACTGGCGGAGCGGGTTCTCGCCGATCAATTCAATCGTCCCGGCCACCAGTTGGTGGATCACCATACTTATGTTTTTCTGGGCGATGGCTGCCTGATGGAGGGTATCTCCCACGAGGTATGCTCTCTGGCGGGCACATTGAAACTGGGCAAGTTGATAGCCTTCTACGATGACAACGGCATCTCCATCGACGGTGAGGTCGAGGACTGGTTTAGCGACGATACCCCGGCGCGGTTTGCCGCCTACGACTGGCAGGTAATAGCCGATGTGGATGGCCATGACAGCGACGCTATCCGCGCAGCCATCGAACAGGCCAAAGCCTCAGATAAACCCACATTGATCTGCTGTAAAACCACCATTGGCTTTGGCTCTCCCAATAAACAGGGCAAGGAGGACTGTCATGGTGCACCCCTGGGCGATGAGGAGATTGCGCTCACTCGCCAGCAATTGGGTTGGGATTATGGGCCCTTTGAAATTCCCGATAACTACTATGCGGAGTGGAACTGTGTAGAAAAAGGCACAGCTGCGCAGTCGGCATGGAATCAACAGTTCGCTGCCTACAGAGCGGAATACCCAGATCTGGCCAGTGAATTTGAACGCCGCTGCAAAGGCGAGTTGCCAGCTGATTTTAGTGACAAAGCCGATGCCTATATCCGCGAATGTCAGCAGAACATGGAAAAAGTGGCGTCCCGCAAAGCATCCCAAAATTGCCTCAACGCCTTTGGCCCCCTATTGCCTGAGTTGATCGGTGGTTCTGCCGATCTGGCGGGATCAAATCTAACTATCTGGTCCGGCTCCAAGGCAATCACTGGAGATAATGCCGAGGGTAATTACATTTATTACGGTGTTCGCGAATTTGGTATGAGTGCGATTATGAATGGTATTGCCCTGCACGGCGGCTTTATCAATTATGGCGCTACCTTCCTGATGTTTATGGAGTATGCCCGCAATGCGGTGCGCATGGCGGCACTGATGAAACAGCAGAGCATTTTTGTCTACACCCACGACTCCATTGGTTTGGGGGAAGACGGTCCCACCCATCAGCCCGTGGAACAACTGAGTGCCCTGCGCTCAACGCCAAACTTAAATACCTGGCGTCCCTGTGACACGGTGGAGTCGGCAGTCAGTTGGAAACATGCGATTGAACGCAGGGATGGGCCCAGTGCCCTAGTGTTTAGCCGCCAAGGGCTTACGCCGATGTCCAGAGATGATCAGCAGCTAGGCGACATTGAGCGGGGCGGATATATATTGCGGGATGTGGAAAATCCTCGGGCTATTTTGATTGCCACCGGCTCCGAAGTCGAACTGGCGGTGCAGGCCGCCGATGCGCTGGCACAGCAAGGGGTGCCGGTGCGCGTGGTATCCATGCCCTGCGCCGAAGTTTTCTGTCAGCAGGACAGTGACTACCGAGAGCGGGTACTGCCCAATGCGCTGCGGGCGCGAGTGGCAGTAGAGGCGCTGCACGCAGATTACTGGCGCAAATTTGTCGGCCTCGATGGTCGAGTGGTGGGTATGAACAGCTTTGGCGAATCTGCGCCCGGCAATGTGCTGATGGCGGCGTTTGGGTTCACTTTGGAGAATGTGGTCAACGCGGTTCTGGAGACCCTAAATTAATGATCCGTGTCGCCATTAATGGCTACGGCCGTATCGGCCGTTCGGTATTGCGTGCCCTGTACGAGTCGGGGCTGCGAGAGCAGATTGAAATCGTGGCGATTAACGAGCCTGCGGACAGTAAAACCATTGCCCACCTAACTCGCTATGACTCAACCCATGGTAGGTTTAATGGGAGTGTCGAAGTAAGTGAGCGCTCACTTACCATCGATGGTGACTCCCTCGAGATCTTTCATATTGAAGCACTGGATCAGCTGCCCTGGCAGCGCCTAGGGGTTGATGTAGTGCTGGAGTGCAGCGGCAGTTTTAGTGATCGCAACAATGCCCAGAAGCATCTCGATAGTGGCGCCAAGCGCGTGCTGTTCTCTCAGCCCGCCGAATCCGATGTGGATGTTACCATTGTCTATGGCTTTAACCACCAGATATTAACTGGTAATGAAACAATAATTTCCAATGCCTCCTGCTCTACCAACTGTGTGGTGCCGGTGATTAAGGTACTGGACGAGCATTTTTCAGTTGAGGGTGGGGTGATCACCACCATTCACTCGGCAATGAACGACCAACCTGTACTGGATGCCTATCATCACACCGATCTGCGCAAGACCAGGGCCGCCATGCAGTCTATTATCCCAGTGGATACCGGTTTGGCGTTGGGCATTGACCGCCTGATGCCCGAGCTCGCCGGCCGCTTTCAGGCCCAGGCGATGCGCGTACCCACGCAAAATGTTTCAGCTATTGACCTCTCGGTGCTGGTGAATCAGTCGACCGACGTGGAAACCGTTAATCGCGTTCTTGCCGGCGCGGCCAAAGGCGAGCTCAGCGGTATCCTTGGCTATACAGAGGAACCACTGGCGTCCTGTGACTTTAACCACGATCCGCGAAGCGGTATTGTGGATGCCAGCCAGACCAGAGTCAGTCAACAGAAATTGCTGAAGGTATTGATCTGGTTTGACAATGAATGGGGCTACGCCAATAGAATGCTCGATACCCTGCTGAGTTGGTATCAGTAGGCTTCGGGATTGGGATTTACTGCCAATAAATAACTGCTCGTGAACCTGAGTTTTTAAGGATAAAAATGACCATTAAATTAATGTCCGAACTGGATCTCGCCAATAAGCGAGTGCTAATCCGCGAAGATCTCAATGTGCCTGTAAAAGCGGGCCGAGTAGCCAGTGATGCCCGACTGAGGGCCGCACTGCCGACCATTCAGCACGCCCTGGATCAGGGTGCCAAAGTTATTTTAATGTCCCACCTCGGCCGGCCCACCGAGGGGGAGTACAATTCGGACTACAGCCTGCAGCCAGTTGCTGATTATCTGGGCCAACTACTCAATAGAGAGCTGCCACTGGTGCGAGATTGGCAGCAGGGTTTAAGTGTCGCGCAAGGCCAGGCAGTGCTCCTTGAAAATGTCCGTTTTAATGAGGGAGAGAAGGCCAATGATGAGAGCCTGGCCAGAGCTTACGCCCAGCTCTGCGATATTTTTGTGATGGACGCCTTTGGCACGGCCCATCGCGCTCAGGCCTCCACCTACGGAGTCGCGCAATTTGCCCCGATCGCCTGTGCAGGGCCGCTGTTGGCAGGGGAGCTGGATGCCCTTGAAAGGGCCACCGCCATGCCTAATCCGCCGGTGATGGCGATTGTCGGCGGCTCTAAGGTGTCCACCAAACTGCTGGTCTTGCAGACCCTTTCAACTAAGGTTGACCAGTTGATTGTCGGTGGCGGTATTGCCAATACCTTTTTGGCGGCGGCTGGCAAGCCGGTGGGAAAATCCCTGTACGAATCCGATTTAATCCCCGCGGCTCAAGCACTGATGTCCAAAGTTGATATACCGCTTCCCACCGATGTGGTGGTGGGCAGGGAATTTTCCGAGAGTGCTGAAGCCCGAATAGTCTCAGTAGATGCAGTTGAGCCAGAGGACAGGATTTTTGATATTGGCCCCCAATCTGCCCAACAGCTGTCACAGTCGATTGCCAGTATGGGTACTATTATTTGGAACGGCCCGGTGGGGGTATTTGAATTTGACCAGTTCGCCGCTGGCACCGAGGCGCTGTCGAGGGCCATTGCCGCGAGTTCAGGATTTTCCATCGCCGGCGGTGGCGATACCCTGGCGGCGGTCGATAAATACGGCATTGCCCAGCAGGTATCCTATATTTCCACTGGCGGCGGTGCCTTTTTAGAATATGTTGAGGGCAAACAGCTGCCGGCGGTTGCCATATTAGAAGAGCGCGGTTAGTGTTAAAGAAAAGTCGAATTAAACAGATTTTAAGGGAGTTAAAGAGGAAGAGACCATGGCACTAATTTCATTGAGACAGTTACTGGATCACGCCGCAGAGTATAACTACGGCGTACCGGCGTTTAATGTTAACAATCTGGAACAGATGCGGGCGATTATGCTGGCTGCCGATCAAACCGACAGCCCGGTGATTGTGCAGGCATCAGCCGGCGCCCGCAAATATGCTGGTGCTCCTTTTTTGCGTCATCTGATTCAAGCGGCTATGGAGGAGTGGCCCCATATCCCAGTGTGTATGCACCAGGATCACGGTACCAGTCCAGCGGTTTGCCAGCGCTCTATCCAGCTGGGCTTTAGTTCGGTGATGATGGATGGCTCATTGCAGGAAGACGGCAAAACGCCCGCCAGCTATGACTACAATGTAGAGGTCACCAAAACCTCGGTGGAGATGGCCCACGCCTGTGGGGTATCGGTTGAGGGCGAGTTGGGCTGTCTCGGTTCACTGGAGACTGGGCAGGCAGGTGAGGAGGATGGTGTAGGTGCCGAGGGGATATTGACCCACGACCAGATGCTCACCGATCCCGAAGAGGCCGCGGACTTTGTGGCTAAAACTCAGGTGGACGCCCTGGCGATTGCCTGCGGCACCTCCCACGGCGCCTATAAATTTAGTCGTCCACCCACCGGAGATATTCTGGCTATTGACCGCATTAAAGAAATCCATCGGCGGATTCCCGGTACCCATCTGGTGATGCACGGTTCCTCGTCGGTACCCCAGGACTGGTTGGCTATTATCAATGAATATGGCGGTGAGATTCCCGAGACCTATGGGGTGCCAGTGGAACAGATTTGCGAGGGCATCAAACACGGGGTGCGCAAGGTCAATATAGATACCGATCTACGGCTGGCCTCTACCGGCACTATCCGCCGCTTTTTGGCTCACAACCCGGCTGCCTTTGATCCCCGCGCCTACCTAAAAGAGACGGTAACGGCGATGAAAGATATAGCTGCCGCACGCTATGAGGCCTTTGGCACTGCGGGCAATGCCGGCAAAATAAAACCCATCGGGCTGGATGGCATGACCGAACGCTATGCGGCCGGTGAGTTAGATCCCAAGATCAACCTATAAATGACAGATACGGCGCTGGCCCATGTGGCAGTCACAGACACCCATATAGCAAAATGCTTTGATGTCATGCACCAGTTGCGACCTCATCTGGTGAAGGAAGACTTTGTAGCAACGGTGCGCAGTATGCAAAGCGAGGGCTTTAAGCTGGCCTTTCTGGAGTATGATCAACAGGTCGTAGCAGTTGTCGGTTATCGGATCTATAGTAATCTGAATATGGGCAAGCACTGCTATGTGGATGACTTGGTCACCGCCGCAGAGCACCGATCAGAGGGCCATGGTGATCAACTGCTCGCCTGGGTGCGTAAGCAAGCGATCGAGGCGGGCTGCAATGTACTTCATCTGGATTCCGGTACCCATCGGGGACGAGCCCATAAATTTTATTTTCAGCGAGGCTTCACAATTGCCAGTTACCATTTTACTGAGCAGCTTAAGTAGTGGTCTGGATGCTGTGGCTTATCAATGCAGTGTGTATTGTACTGTGCTACCAGATAGCCAAAATACGTCAGTCAAATGCTAGATTTTGGGGACTGATGGGCCTGTTTTTCGGTCCTCTCGCGTTGCCCTTTGTATTTTTTTCAACGCCTATAAACCAGAAAAAACTTTAGAATGATGGTCACTGCAATGCCGGGTGAAACAGATTTAAAAGCTATACTCAGCAACTTATCTCCGATTCTTTTACCGGAAACATGGGTTTTTTGTACGCTACCCGATGCCAGCTATGGCGACTTTGCCGAGACGTTTCCCAAAGCTGCTATTCTGGAGCAGGAGGGACTGACGCTGGTGCTCGAAAAACACATAGCCGATCAATATGGGTTTAGCTATGGGGGGGAATGGCGCTGCATCAGTCTTCAGGTGCACTCCAGTTTAAATGCTGTTGGATTGACTGCCGCTATCTCTGGAGCTCTGGCCGATCAGCATATCAGTGTCAATATAATTGCCGGCTACCACCATGATCACCTGTTTGTGCCCGAGGCCTGTGCTGGACGAGCAATGGAATTGCTGGCTGAATTGCAGCAGTCCCAGCCCTCTTAAGCTTGGGCATACTGCTGGCTGTTGCCGAGCCAGCGGTCAAGCAGAGGCGCTACAGCCTGGGGCTGTTCAGTTAGTAAATACGCTGCGGCGCGCTTTACCTGGGGCAGTAACTGCGCATCGCGCCGCAGATCGGCAATCTGTAATTGCAGGTCACCGGTCTGGCGAGTTCCCAGCAACTCCCCCGGCCCTCTGAGCTCTAAGTCCCTCTCCGCTATGGCGAAGCCGTCGCTGGTCTGGCGCATAATTTTTAGCCGTTCGCTGCCGTTGCTTGACAGTGGCTGACTGTAGAGCAGCACACAGTGACTCTGGGTTGTGCCCCGACCCACCCTGCCGCGCAGCTGATGCAGTTGCGACAACCCGAGGCGCTCGGCATTTTCAATAATCATCAAGCTGGCATTGGGGACATCCACACCCACCTCTATAACGGTGGTGGCTACTAGCAAATTAATCGCCCCCGATTTGAAAGCCTGCATAACGGCTAGCTTTTCTCGCGGTTTAAGTCGCCCATGCACTAAACCTACGGATAACTCTGGCAGTAGCAACTGCAATTCATTGGCAGTGACCTCGGCGGCCTGGGCCTCGAGCACTTCGGACTCTTCGATCAGGGTGCAGACCCAGTAGGCCTGCCGGCCATTGGCACAGGATGCACGCACGCGCTCAATAATATCGCGGCGGCGGAGATCACTGAGAACTGAGGTCTCCACCGGGGTGCGACCGGGGGGCAGCTGATCGATCACCGAACAGTCGAGATCGGCATAGGCACTCATGGCCAAGGTTCTGGGAATGGGGGTGGCGGTCATAATCAGTTGGTGGGGTACCACGCCTCCGCCCTCTACCCGGTCCGACCCTGTACCCTTGTTGCGCAGTGCCAGCCGCTGATGGACGCCGAAGCGGTGCTGCTCGTCAATAATGGCCAAACCTAAATCGTTGAATACCACCGTCTCTTGAAATAGCGCATGGGTGCCGATCACCATCTGCGCCGCGCCACTGGCAATATTCTCCAGTTGTAGGTCTCGCGCTTTGCCCTTCACTTTGCCGGTCAGCCAGCCGACATTGATATCCATAGCTCGAAACCACTGTTCAAAGTTTATCCGGTGTTGCTCCGCGAGAATTTCTGTGGGTGCCATCAAGGCCGCCTGATGGCCGTTGGCGATTGCTTGCAGTGCCGCCATGGCTGCGACTACCGTCTTGCCGGATCCCACATCGCCCTGAATCAATCTGAGCATCGGGATCTTTTTGCTGATATCTCCCTGGATCTCAGTGGCGACGCGCTGTTGGGCAGCGGTCAGTTGAAAGGGCAACTGCTGCACAAAACGGTTTAAAGCCATATTATCGGCAGTCAAACAGGGTGCCTGCTGATATTGAATTTTCTGTCGCAACTTGAGCAGACTGAGGTTGTGAGCTATCAGTTCCTCAGCGGCAAGCCGCTGCTGTGCCGGATGTTCACCGGCGGCCAATTGATCGACGGCAGTGTTCGCTGGCGGTGAATGAATCAGCTTGAGGGCATCCACCAGAGAATAACCCAGGGGGTCGCCCATCTGCTGTTTGAGAGCCTCGGGCAACAACTCTGGGATACCCCTCTGTGCAAGTTGCTGTAGTGCCTGAGCACAGAGACCTCGGATGCGGGTTTGGGTGATCCCCTCAGTGGCGGGATAGACGGGTGTCAGGGTCTTTTCCAATTCAGCCCGCTGCTGGCCATCCATATGTTGGTACTCGGGGTGGTAGAGCTCGAGACCGAACCGACCTCGGCGCACCTCGCCAAAACAGCGCAGATTGGCGCCCGGCTGTAGACGCTGCTGTTGGGCGCGACCGAAGTGGAAAAATCGCAATACGGTGGTGCCGCTGTGGTCCTGTAGTTTGCAAACCAGACTGCGCCGCCGTCCATAGACAATGTCAGCGGCTTTGATCTCTCCTTCGATCACCACTTCGGTGAGGGGCTGCAGACCGCCGATGGGGGTTATTTTGGTTCGATCCATATAGCGCAGTGGCAGATGGAATAGTAGATCCTGGAGGTTGTGCAGCCCCAATTTGTGTAACTTCTTTTCCAGTTGTGGGCCCACGCCGCGCAGTTGACCGATGGCTGTATTGGCTAGCATCTGCTCAGACATCAGGGGGTGACCGCTCTCGCCTTGATGGTGATCTGTTCGCTACCTTGACTGCTGTTTACGATGGCGTTGCGCAGGGCGTCGATGGCCTTATGTCTGGGAAAACTGGCCCGCCAGGCCAGAGCGGTTGTCCGCGAGGGACTGCTGTCGGCAAATGGACGGGTCACAAGCCCCGATCCCTTGAACTGGGTGCCCAGGGTTGCCGAATGGGGTAAGACAGTGATACCCAAACCGGAGGCCACCATATAGCACAGCGTCTCGAGGGAACTGCCTTCGGTCATAGTGCGGATCTTGGCAGGGCCCTCGGGAGCGCTATTGATATTGGGTATCGCCTCGAGCACCTGATCGCGGAAGCAGTGACCCTCCCCGAGCAGCAGCGTGTTCTCCACCTCTAGGTCGCGATGCTGCACTGCCGACTGAGCTGCCAGAGGATGCTTTTCCGGTAGCACCACCACAAATGACTCCTCGTAAAGGGGTTGCACCACAACATCTGGCTCATTAAAGGGCAGGGCCACAATAATCACATCCACATCGCCCTTGCGCAGCCGCTCTCGCAGGTTGCTGGTGTAGCCCTCTTCAATAACCAGAGGCATATGGGGCGCACTGTGGTGAAGCCATGGGACGAAATTGGGAAAAAGATAGGGTCCAATGGTAAAGATGGCGCCTATATGCAGTGGGCTGTTGAGCTGATCGCGGCCAGAGGTAGCTATATCTTTGATGGCGGCGGCCTGTTCAAGAACCCGCTGGGACTGGGCGATAATCTTCTCTCCCACAGGGGTGGGTCGCACATGGCTTTTGGTGCGTTCGAACAGTTCCACCCCCAGCTCACTTTCGAGTTTTTTCACTGCTATACTCAGGGTTGGTTGGCTGACATTGCAGCGCTCTGCCGCCTGGCCAAAGTGTTGTACCTGAGATAGCGTGGTAATGTAGCGCAATTCTGTTAGAGTCATGTTGTTTTTCTTTGATACAAGAGATGTAACAATAATAGCTAATTTATATTAAGGTGAGAAGATCAATTGAAAATAATTTTTCTCGGTTGTGGTGATATTGCCCAGAGGGCGGCGGCACAGTTGCTTGATCAACACCAATGCTTTGGCTTAAGGCGCAATCCTGAAAGCCTGCCCTCGGCGATCACGCCCCTTAGAGGTGATGTCAGTGATTATAGACGGCTGCAACAAGTTCTCGCCGAGAATTTTGATGTATTGGTAGCTACCCTGACTCCCGATGCGTTTACTGAAAAGGCCTATCGCAATGCTTACTTAGAATCTGCCAATGCCCTGCAGCGAGCACTTGCCGCTATCGACAGCCAGCCAAAATTAGTTATCTGGGTGTCCAGCACTAGCGTCTATGGTGATACCGGTGGAGCCTGGGTAGATGAGGATTCGCCAACCGAGCCGCAAACCTTCTCCGGGCGCATACTCCTAGCTGCTGAGGAAGTTATTCGACAACTGCCCTGCAATAACACCCTGGTGAGGTTCTCTGGTATCTATGGACCGGGGCGCACCAGAATGATCAATCAGGTGCTTGCCGGAAAGGGGCGGCCGGCGGAGCCTAAACAGTGGAGCAACCGCATTCACAGCGACGACTGCGCGGGGGTGTTGGCCCACCTTATCGGTCTATTGACAGAGAGCCAGGTGCCAGAGCCGCTGTACTTGGCATCGGATTCAAAGCCGGTGACTCAGCATGATCTGCGCCGCTGGTTGGCATCTCAGCTGGGCGTTGAGCTAGAAGAGGAGGCAGTCAACAGTGGACCGGTACGCCGCTGTAGTAACCGCGCGCTGTTGCAATCCGGCTATCAATTCAACTATCCCAGCTACCGGGAGGGATACCTCTCCCTGCTTAGCGATGGGGTTTAGCTGAGACTTTAAAGCACAATCTTTACAGAGCAACCCGCTATAAAGCCACAATAGCATCCATTTCTATTTCGGCGCCTTTGGGCAACGCCTTGACGCCGATAGCCGCTCGGGCGGGGTAGGGTTCGTCAAAAAGTTCAGCCATGACCTCATTGACCGCGGCAAAGTTTTCTAGGTCGGTGAGGAAGATATTGAGTTTGACAATGCCGCTGAGGTCAGAGCCGGCGGCTTGGCATACAGCTTGCAAGTTGGCGAAAACTCTGCGGGCCTGCTGTTGGATATCGCCATCCACCAGCTCCATGGTCTGGGGATCCAGGGGGATTTGCCCAGACAGGTAAACCGTCTGGTGAACCTTGACTGCCTGGCTGTAGGGCCCGATGGCTGCCGGGGCATTTTCAGTGTAGATATGCGCTCTGTTAGACATTAATTTTTCCTCGATCAAACTGAAACCTTTTTACATCATCGCAAATGGTCTAAGGCTATTTATTTGGACTATTTTTTTGGCCCACATAAAGCCCTATTCTAGCTAAAAATTACCCTGCTCTGGGATTTTTCTGTAGCGAAGGGCTATTGATTCTTGACCCTGTAAATGCGACGTACAGGCTTGAGGCTTCTGGCCCGACGCAGGATATCTGCTAGGTGAACTCTGTCGCGCACACTGATCACCACATCGATGATGCTGGTGTACGCATCTTTTTCAGTGATAGTGATATTTTCAATGGTTGCATTCTCTTCGGTCATACGCGATGCCAGCGCGGCCACAAAGCCTCGCTCTGGGGTTATTTCAACCTTGATCTCCACCGGAAACTCACCCTTTGCCTCTGCGGACCAGCTCAAGGGAATGCATTTTTCAGGATTGGAGCGGATCTCTTTGAGGTTGCGACAGGACTCCAGATGCACAACCAGACCTCTACCCGGACTTGCGTGACCCAGTATCGGGTCGCCCGGTATTGGATGACAGCATTTGCCGTACTGCACCAGCAGACTGTCTGAGGCGTCCACCACCACAGCCAGAGAGGGGTTGCGTCTGTCTTCCCGAGCCTTGCGCTTAGTGGGGGGAATCAACAGGTTAGCCACCGCAAAGGGCATGCTATTTCCGAGGCCAATTTGTTGTAGAACATGCTCAAAGCTGGGTGCGGCGGTTTCTTTGAGCAGCCGTTTTATTTGTGATTTTTTCAGCTGATTGTACCTGGTGTCGTAGTTGGCTAGTGCCTGATCTAAAAGCCGTTTACCCAAGTCCACAGACTCGTCATGCTGCTGATTCTTTAGAAAGTGGCGAATAGCGCTGCGGGCCTTAGCGGTGACAATGAAATTCAGCCAGTTGGGGTTGGGTTGAGCCCCTTTGGTACTGACAATTTCAATTTTCTGACCACTCTCCAGTTGTTCAGAAAGGGGGGTTAGCTCACCATCGATGCGGCAGGCAATACAGCTATTGCCCAGGGCGGTGTGCACCGAGTAGGCAAAATCAATCGGTGTGGCACCCGCAGGTAGCTCAACAATGCTTCCCTTGGGGGTAAATACATAGATCTCGTCGGCAAATAGGTCGGTCTTTACATGCTCCAGAAACTCCTGGGAGTCCCCGGCCTGTTTTTGCATTTGCAACAGGCCCTGTACCCAGCGGCTGGCACGACGCTGACTGGCCTCGATATTCTGATTGCCGCTCTTGTACTCCCAGTGAGCGGCAATCCCATAGTTGGCCATTTTATCCATCTCACGGGTGCGAATTTGCACTTCAATCAGCACCCCGTGCATACCCACGAGAACCGTGTGCAGAGATTGATACCCATTGGCTTTGGGTATGGCAATATAGTCTTTGAACTCACCCGGCATAGGTTTGAAGATATTGTGCATAATGCCCAGGGTGCGGTAGCAGTCATCCACAGAGTCGACAATCAGCCGAAACGCAAACACATCCATAATATCGCGGAAGGATTTCTTCTTTTCCCGCATCTTTAGGTAGATGCTCCACAGGTGTTTTTCGCGGCTCTGGACGGTGGCGGGGAGAGCCTCTTGCTCGAGGCGCATCTCAATTGCCTGATGAATCTCAGTGACTACCTCGTTGCGATTTTTTTTGGCCGACTTTAGCGCCTCGCGCAGACGCCGGTGGCGCAGCGGGTACATAGTGGCGAAACCCAGGTCTTCAAATTCAATACGCACATCATTGATGCCCAGCCGCTGGGCAATGGGTGCATAGATTTCCAGGGTTTCTCGGGCGATGCGGCGGCGCTTCTCTGGCGCCAGCACGCCGAGGGTGCGCATATTGTGTAGCCGGTCTGCCAATTTGACCAAAACCACGCGGATATCCCTGGACATGGCCAGGGTCATTTTTTGAAAACTCTCCGCCTGCAGTTGGGCTTTGGTTTCAAATTCAATGCCACTGAGTTTGCTGACACCATCTACCAAGTCGGCAACGGCGCGCCCGAAGCGGCGGCTGATTTGCCCCTTGGTCACGCCGGTGTCCTCGATCACATCGTGCAGCAGAGCCGCCATTAGGCTCTCGTGATCCAGGCGCATATCGGCCAGAATATTGGCCACCGCCAGGGGGTGGGTTATATAGGGATCGCCACTCTGACGCATCTGGCCAGAGTGGCACTGTTCCGCGTACTTAAAAGCGCGCTCGACCTTTTTGACTTCACTGCTGTCGAGATAGTTGGAGAGCTTGTCGGTGAGTACTGAAAGCACTGGTGTCATGCCCTCCACCCGCGGATAGGGATTGGGTTAGATAGAATCCTGGGCGGTGCTGTCTAGACTTTCTTCAGCTTCGATAATTTCGTAGTCGCGGTCGATTTCTTTAAGTACTTCGGGACTGATCAAGCCCTGCTCGATCTCGCGAAGGGCGATCACCGTGGGTTTGTCGTTCTCGACATCTATCAGGGGGGGGCGACCGTCTACAGCGATCTGTCGGGCGCGTTTGGACCCCACCATCACCAGTTCGAACCGGTTATCTACATGATCTAAACAATCTTCTACAGTAATGCGAGCCATTTTTTCCGCCGTGCATAGTTAAATTTGTTGATTTTGCGGTCATTGACCGCCAAGGACCGGCAAGTTTACCTAAAGCTGGTGATTACGACAATAAATCCGAGAGTAATTTTTCATGACCCTGAACCGGCATAGCACAGCGTTGAGCACTGACAATCGCCAATAACTGCTGTAGAGCGGTATTGAAATTGTCATTTACCACCAGATAGTCGGCATCTATATAATGGCTCATCTCCTCGGTGGCCGCCGCGACACGCTGATCAATCACCGAGGCCTTGTCCTGACCGCGACCTCGAAGGCGCTCCACCAGTGCCTGCTTACTGGGAGGCAGGATAAAAATACTCTTGAGGCGAGAAAACTTCTGCCGCACCTGCTCGGCGCCCTGCCAGTCAATCTCCAAAATAACATCGGTGCCCTGATTTAGGGTGTCACTGACCCACTGCTCGGAGGTGCCATAGCAGTTGCCAAACACCTCGGCGTGCTCGAGAAACTGCTGCTCGGCAACCATAGTCTCGAACTGCTCTCGGGTTACAAAGTGATAGTTGACACCGTCCTGCTCGCCGGGGCGACTAGCTCTGGTAGTATGGGAAACCGAGACTCGAATATTTTCCAGCTGTGCCAGCAACTCGGCCACCAGGCTGGTTTTGCCGGCACCAGAGGGCGCTGAGATTGTAAAGAGAGTACCGATTGCCATGAAAAGATTATATCTGTTACCTGAATGGGATTGAAACCCGAAATAAGGTTTCAGCAACACAAAAAACAATTTATGCCCAGCAGGGGTTTGGTTGGTTAAATCCTCTATCTGGATACTTTGCCAGTAGCCGACCCAGAGTTTCCTTGCAGTGCAAACCATTGTTGCCGGGTCATTTTAAACACAATATGACTGACATAGTGATCATACAGCCACTCTTTATCCGGTATTGTCTGGTATGCTTGAAAGCCTAGGCGCTTGGGGATGGCCTGACTTTTTTGATTGCCCTCGGCACAGCTGATAGTGATGGTCTGCAAATTCAACTGTACAAACCCGAGTTCTATTAGGCTTTTGCATGCGGTGCTCATTATGCCTTGGCCCTGTCTATCGGCGTCCAGCCAGTAACCCATGGAAGCTAATTTTTGTGGCCAATTAAATTCGTGGAAGCTGATTACCCCAACTAAGATCTGGCGATGAAAAATACCCAGTGTCAGGCCGGATTGGCTTTCCCACTTCTTATGGGCCTGACTGATAAAGTTGGCGCTGTCCTCAATAGTTTGGCTATGGTCTAACCAGGGCAGCCACTGGCGCAGGTACGGCCTGTTTTTATCGATTAAAACGGCCAGCTCTTCTGCCTGCACTTCAGTCAGAAGCTCCAGAGTTAATTGGCTGTCTAGGCTGATTGGAAACACGCTGGATAACCACTATCTGAATAACACCTGCTTTGACTACTCAATGTTTTGGATCTGTTCACGCATCTGTTCTATCAGCACTTTAAGTTCAACCGAGACCTGGGTGGTGACGGCGGCGATAGATTTAGAGCCCAGTGTGTTGGCTTCGCGGTTTAATTCCTGCATCAAAAAGTCCAGTCGTCGCCCAATCGACTCGCTGCGGGTTAGCACGCGGCGGATTTCACCTATATGAGCATTGAGGCGATCCAGTTCTTCGTCCACATCGGCGCGGTTGGCGATAATAACCATTTCCTGTTCCAGTCGATCGGAATCTAATTCACCTTTGAGTTCGGCGAGTTTTTCACTGAGCCGGGTGCGCTGTTGCTGGAGAATTTGTGGCAACTGGCTTGTTACCAGTGAAATCTGGGCCTCTATGCCCTGCAGCCGCTGTTCAATCATCTCCGCCAGTTTATCGCCCTCGCGCTGACGGCCCTCGAGCAGTTGATCCAGCGCCTGATCAAAGGTTGCCAGCGCGGATTGATGCAGCTGCTCGGCGTCCACATCGCGATCCTTGAGAACGCCCGGCCACTTGATAATATCCAATGCTGAGATGGGCGCCGGATTAGCTATCTGAGCGGAAATCTGCTCTGCGATATGGATAGTCTGCTGTGCCAGATCGCTGTCCACAGTTGCTGATCCCGGGCTGTCGAGCAGCGTAATTTGCAGTACGCAGTCCACTTTGCCGCGCACCAGTTTTTTGCGCGCCCTATCACGAAACTGCACTTCCAGTTGCCTCAGGGTCTCTGGCATGCGGAAGCCCATTTCAAAAAATCGGTGGTTGACCGAGCGCAATTCGCAACTCACTGATCCCCAACTGTGCTCGGTCACAATTCGGGCAAATGCGGTCATACTGCGGGGCATAATTCCTCCAGAGTTTGGTTAGCAGGATTGTAGTGCGTCTGCTATAAATATGTTTGACGATTCTAACAAAGGCAATCCAATGGGTGTGAGATTTGTTACAATCCCCCCACTTTTGGCAACTACAAACTAAGTGACTCAATATGACCAGACCCAGTGGACGGCGTCCGGAGCAACTGCGGCCGGTAAAGATAACCCGCGACTATACCTGCCACGGCGAGGGTGCAGTGTTGGTTGAATTTGGCAATACCAAGGTGATCTGCACCGCCAGTGTTGAAAACTCGGTACCGCGCTTTCTGCGCGGCTCGGGTCAGGGTTGGGTCACCGCCGAGTACGGGATGTTACCCAGATCTACCAACAGCCGCATGGGTCGCGAGGCGGCCAGAGGCAAGCAGAGCGGTCGCACTCAGGAAATACAGCGGCTGATTGGCCGCTCACTGCGGGCGGCGGTGGATCTCAAGCAGTTGGGAGAACACAGCATCTATATCGACTGTGATGTTATTCAGGCGGATGGCGGCACTAGGACGGCCTCTATTACCGGGGGCTGTGTGGCGCTAGTGGATGCTATCCGCCACTTGCAGCGCAAAAAAAGTATCTCAGGGGATCCGCTGTTGCATATGGTGGCTGCGGTCTCCGTGGGAGTGTACAAGGGGTTGCCGGTATTGGATCTGGATTACCCGGAGGACTCCGATGCCGATACTGATATGAATATTGTTATGGATGATCAGGGGGGCTTTATCGAGGTACAGGGTACCGCCGAGGCCGCGCCCTTTAGTGCAGAAACCCTCAACCAAATGTTGGCCCTAGCACAGCGGGCGATCGCCGATTTAATTCGCGTGCAAAAAATGGCTCTCGCCCAATAGCTATCCGGGTCTGCCACAGAGAATACTGAGAACAGATGAAAACGTACAAAGCCGAATTTATCGATAATGCCATTCACAGCGGTGCCCTGAAGTTTGGGCAGTTCACCCTGAAGTCAGGGCGGGTTTCACCGCATTTTTTCAATGCGGGTGAGTTCTATCGCGGCGCGGGACTGGCGGCTCTGGGTCGCTGTTATGCCGCGGCGATTGTCGAGTCGCAGATTGAATTTGATGTGCTGTTTGGTCCCGCCTACAAGGGGATTACGCTGGCGGCGGCCACTGCGGTGGCGCTGGCAGAACAGTATGACAGAGATGTACCCTACTGCTTTAACCGCAAGGAGGCCAAGGCTCATGGTGAGGGCGGTACTCTGGTGGGGGCGCCACTGCAGGGCAGGGTGTTGATTATCGATGATGTCATAACTGCCGGCACGGCGATCCGCGAGGTGATGGCCATGGTGGAGCAGGCCGGAGCTCGCGCTGCTGGCGTGGTGATAGGACTCGACCGCAAGGAGCGGGGCAAGGGCGAGCAATCAGCTATCCAAGAGGTTCAGACGCAGTTTGATATTCCGGTGGTCAGTATTATCGATATTGGTGACATTGTGGCCTATTTGCAGGCTCAATCGGATAGCCATGACATGATTGAAAAAATCCAGCAGTACCGGCAACAGTACGGCGTTTGATACAGTAGCGAACAATAAATCCTATTCTCTACTCTTAAGATTCAATTAGTTAAATAGCTGTTGCTCCAGCAAGGGCCACTGCTCTGCCCAGTACTGAGTTGGGGGCTGTTTAAATTCACTGCGTACAAACTGACTGATTTTGCCCTCCAGCACTACCAGCAACATATCCACAGCAACTGATACCGGGACATTGATCCTCAACCCCTGGCGGATTTCTGCCTCGCGGAGAATCTGTTTGAGTTGAGATTCAAGGCGGTTAAAGAACTGTGCAATGCGGTCGTGGAGTCTCGCCGTCTCACCGGTTAGGGCATCGCCGTGAAGCAGTCTGCTGATGCCGGCATTGCGCTCGGCAAAAGTCAGGGTCAGGCCAATAATCCTGTAACACTGGGTGACGGCATCCGGCTCATCGCTGACAATGGTGCTGACCCGGGCAAATATGGTGTCTTCAATAAAGTCTATCAGGCCCTCGTACATCCGGGTCTTGCTGGGAAAGTGGCGGTACAGAGCGGCCTCGGATAGACCCAATTCGGCGGCCAGCGCTGCAGTGGTTATTCGCGCGCCACGGGAGGTCTCGAGCATCCGCGCCAGCGCTTGGAGAATATCTTGGGCTCTGGAGCTGCGCTTAGCGACCATTATTGAGCTCCATTGGCATGGTGGTTGGTGATCAGGGTGCCCACGCCCTCATCGGTAAATATTTCCAGCATGACTGCATGTTCTACCCGGCCGTCTATAATATGCGCCGAGTTGACGCCAGATTTTACCGCATCCAGTGCACACTGAATCTTGGGCAGCATGCCACCATAAATGGTGCCATCGGCGATTAATTGATCGACCAGTTTGACCGATAGGCCGGTGAGTATCTCCCCCTGTTTATCTTGCAGGCCGGCGACATTGGTCAACAGCATTAACTTCTCTGCCATCAGTACTTCAGCGACCTTGCCGGCCACTAAATCGGCGTTGATATTGTAGGAGGCGCCATCGGAACCGACGCCAATCGGGGCTATCACCGGTATAAAATTGCCCTTGAGCAGCATATCGATCACGCTTTTATCAATGCTCTCGACCTCACCGACCTGGCCGATATCGATAATCTCCGGTGCGGTCATCTCTGGCGTCTGGTGAGAGGTCACCAGCTTTTTGGCACGGATCAAACGGCCGTCTTTGCCAGTGATTCCAAATGCCTTGCCGCCGGCATTGCTGATCAGGTTGACGATCTCTTTGTTGATGGTGGCGCCCAGCACCATCTCCACCACATCCATAGTCTGGCTATCGGTGACGCGCATGCCGTTGACAAACTTGGATTCTATGGACAACTGCTCAAGCAGCTGGCCGATCTGTGGGCCGCCGCCGTGGACAACGATGGGATTGATGCCGACTGCTTTCATCAACACGATATCCCGGGCGAAGCTCTGTTTGAGGCGGTCGTCGACCATGGCGTTGCCGCCGTATTTGACCACCACGGTCTTACCAGCGAAGCGCTGGATATAGGGCAGGGCCTTGGCGATAACGGCAGCGGTATTTTCTGCTTCTTTTCGGCTGAGTGACATAATTATAAATACTGTTCCAAATGTTCAATAAAAGGGGATAGCTGTTGGTTAAATAGCTGTTTGATGCGCAGTAGTTCAGGATCGTTTTCAGCTTCGAAGCGCAGGGTCAGATATGCGGAGGTATTCGATGCCCGAACCAATCCCCAACCGGTAGGGTATTCTACCCTGAGTCCGTCCAGTCTGTTAATCTCGGCGCCCTCAAACCGGCAGTTGGCAGACAGGCTGTCCATCAGCTTAAACTTCTCCGACTCGGCGACTGGAATCAAAATTTCGGGGGTGCTAAGGGTGTCTTGATACTGACCAATCATCTGCCTTATACCTTGGCCCTCGGCCGATTTGCCACAGAGAATTTCCAAAAGCCTGGTGGCTGCGTACAGCCCATCGTCAAAGCCGTGCCAGCGATCATTAAAGAAGATATGGCCGCTAAACTCACCACCCAGCACTGCGCGGTTGTCCTGCACTGCTTTGCGAACATGGGCGTGACCGGTTTTGCACAGCACGGGGGTACCGCCATGTTGGCCCACTAAGCGCTGCAGACAAAGGCTGCTTTTGATATCAAAAACAATCTTTGCCCCGGGCCTGCGACCCAGAATATCCTCAGCAAAAAGCATCATCAGTTGGTCGGGCCAGATAATCTCGCCCTCGGCTGAGATCACAACGAGGCGGTCGCCGTCGCCATCAAGGGCAAAGCCCAGATCGGCTCTGGAGGATTTCACTGCAGCTATCAGCGATTGCAGGTTTGCCGGATCAGAGGGGTTGGGATCATGATGAGGAAACGCTCCATCGGGCTCACAGTAAAGGGCTGTCACCTCACAGCCAAGGCGTTGAAAGAGTTCAGTCGCCATGCCGCCAGCGGCACCGTTGCCACCATCGATAACGATTTTAAAGCTGCGCTTGAGATCGCAGTCGGTGACAATCTGTTGCAGGTACTGGGGTATGATCTCGGCGCTGCTGCAACTTCCCCGCTGACCGATAAACGGTATCTCTGTACACATCAGTGCTTTTAGTTGTTGCAGTCTATCGCCCGCGAAAACCTGATCGCGGACAACAATTTTGAAACCATTGTACTCGCGGGGATTGTGGCTGGCAGTCACCATAATACCGCAGTCCGATTGCTGGCCCTGATGGACGGCGAAATTGAGTACCGGTGTGGTAACCTGCTCCAGATCGATTACATTCAGACCGCCATCTAGCAATCCCTGCTTCAGGGCGCCGGCCAGGGCGGGGGAACTGAGTCGACAGTCGCGACCTATATAGGCCGCGCTATGACCATCCTCTCGCCATATGTTTGCCAGTGCTCGCCCCAGATTCAGGGCGAACTCGCTGTCAATTTGGCTGTCGGCAAAGCCGCGGATATCATAGGCTCGAAATACCCTATCCGAGACTGCGGATCTCTTGGGCGCAGCGGTCTCTACAGCGGCAGTTTGCAATTTGACAGCGTCCTTTCTCATTGGGGCTCAGCCGTCTCTAATGCTGGGTTGGCAATATTTTCAGCCACCAATGTGACTATTTCTCGAGCCAATTGGGCTTTGCTTTTTTTGCCCAGTTGGCGACTGGTCTGTCTGTCGATCCAGATCGCCTGATTGTCTTCACTGTTAAAGCCTATATCCTCGCGGGATACATCATTGGCGATTATCGCATTGAGGTTTTTTCGCACTAGCTTATCCTTTGCATAGGCTTCCAGATTCTCAGTCTCAGCAGCAAATCCCACCACATAGAGGAGTTTATAGGTGGATGCAACGCTGCTGATAATGTCGGGGTTTCTCTCCAGTTCGAGGGTTAGTGCCTCGGCCTGTTTCTTGATTTTCTGAGGAGCAATGGTCTTGACGCGGTAATCGGCTACCGCGGCTGCGGAGATAAAGATATCTGCTTGCTCAGCTGCGTTCATAGATGCCTGCAACATATCTTCAGCGGAGATCACCGAGATTAGATCACAGTTTTCAGGTGGCGCTATGGACAGGGGGCCAGAGATAAGGGTGACAGTGGCACCGGCCTCAGCCATAGCAGTGGCCACAGCATAGCCCATCTTGCCCGAGCTGTGATTGCTGATATATCTGACGGGATCTATGGCTTCGCGAGTGGGACCGGCAGTTACTACAACCCGCATCCCCTGCAATAATCCAGATTCAAATATACCCCCCAGGGCAGTGATAATATCCTCGGGTTGTTGCAAGCGCCCGGGCCCGGTGTCGCCACAGGCTTGAATGCCGTTATCGGGACCAATAATGACTGTATTGCGAGCTTTCAGGGCCTCAATATTCTGCTGACTGGCGGCGTGGGACCACATGGCTTGATTCATTGCCGGCGCTACCACCACCTTGGTGGAGGTGGCCAGATAGACCGCACTGAGCAGACAGTCGGCGGTACCGTGAACCATAGTGGCGATAAAATTGGCGGTGGCGGGAGCGATCAGCAACAGGTCCGCCCAGCGCGCCAGTTCTATATGCCCCATAGCGGCCTCGGCCTCGGCGTCCAACAGATCGGTATGCACGGGATTGCCACTGAGGGCCTGCAGGGTTAGCGGACGGATAAATTCGCAGGCGCCCGCGGTCATCACCACGCGGACTTCCGCCCCCTGATCTCTCAGGCGGCGCACGATTTCGGCGCTTTTATAGGCGGCAATACCGCCGGTGATGCCGAGAATTATTCGCTTGTTTGCCAGACTTCTCATCATTTTTCCAAACGGATCACATTACAGGCTCTAAGATAACACCTAGGGAGCGGATTCTATACTGATAAATAAGGACTTACTATGGCTATAAGGCACTGGCCACAAGAAAACAGACCTCGAGAGAAGCTTTTGCGGAGAGGTTCAAAGGCCCTCACTGATGCCGAGTTATTGGCCATATTTTTGCGGGTGGGGAGAAAAGGGGCCAGTGCTGTGGATATGGCGCGGGATTTGATCGATCAGTTTGGAGGCCTGGGCCCACTGCTTACCGCAGATCACAGGGCCTTTTGCAGCGTCAAGGGGTTGGGACCAGCCAAATATTGTCAATTGCAGGCAACGCTGGAGCTGACTAGGCGCTACCTCGAGGAGCAGTTGTGTGGAGACACGGTGTTTGATAGGCCGGATAGGGTTAGGGATTATCTGGCAGTGCAGATGCGCGACTATCAGCGCGAGGTGTTTGTAGCGCTTTTGCTGGATACCAGGCATCGGCTGATAGAGTTCAATGAGCTGTTCCAAGGTACTATCGACGCCGCCAGCATCTATCCGCGCGAGCTGGCAAAGTTGGCACTGCAGAAAAATGCAGCCGCAGTTATTGTGGCCCACAACCATCCCTCGGGTAATGCAGAGCCCAGCAATGCTGACATTGAAATTACCCAGACTATTAAGGGTGTTTTAGAGGTGCTAGATATCAAATTATTAGATCACTTTGTAATTGGCAAAGGTGAAGTGGTCTCGCTGGCAGCGCGGGGCAAAATGTAGATCACTAGGGGCTGTTGTTGCGTTGTCGGCAAATTTACCAGAGCGGAGAGAAGTTGGTATTCGATCTGATATTCTCAGGGTTTTGTTTGCGTCGGCACTGGCTTTCTGGTATAAAACGCGCCTCCTCGAGAATAGGCCCTATTCTCTGAGAAATCGACAACTAAATTCAGTCGCCAGCGGGCTTCGGCCCGCGGCAAAATTTGCAATAACGAGGCAGCAATAATGTCCAGAGTATGTCAGGTCACCGGCAAGCGTCCTATGGTTGGCAACAATGTATCCCACGCCAAGAACCGAACCCGCCGCCGCTTTGAGCCCAATCTTCACACCCATCGATTCTGGATTGAGTCGGAAAAGCGCTTTGTGAAATTGCGCGTATCGACCAAGGGCATGCGCATAATCGACAAAAATGGTATCGAACAGGTACTGGCAGATCTGCGTGCCAGTGGCGAGAAAATCTAGAGGACTCTGAAATGGCTAAATCGGCTCGAGAAAAAATTCGCCTGGTATCCAGTGCGGGCACTGGACATTTTTACACCACGGACAAAAACAAGCGCAATATGCCGGAAAAGATGGAGATCAAGAAATATGATCCCACGATCCGCAAACATGTAATCTATAAAGAAGCCAAGATCAAATAGTGGCATCTCCAAGTTGGCCAGTAGGTCGGCGCCTCAAAACTCCCCCAATAAAAAAGGCCCTGACATCTCTGTTCAGGGCCTTAAAGTAATCCTGTCACTGCCATCAGGCAGCATAAGGGCTTCAGTCAGCTATAACATTCTCTGCTTGAAGACCTTTTTCTCCTTCAACAATTTCCATGGTCACTGATTGACCTTCTTTCAAGGACTTAAAGCCCTCAGCTTGGATAGCGCTGTGGTGAACGAATACATCGCTTCCACCCTCTTGCTCGATAAAACCAAAACCTTTGCTATCATTGAACCACTTAACAGTGCCAGCAACTCTTTCCCCTGACATAACAACCTCACTTAAAATTACAGCGCCACAATGGACACTTTGTATCTCCATCTCGCAATGATATGGAACAAACACTTTGAGCGTTGAATAACTTCTACAACTCCAAAGACCTAACTGAGGCAAACACTAACTTTAAGTAGATTATTGCTTCAGAGGGACGCAGTGTATTGGTTTTTTTTGAATTTGGCTAATTTTCGCCCCTGTAAACTGCAAAAAAAGGCGGTTTTCATGACTATTTAGTGGATTTCTATCACAAAATAACCGTTATGATGACCTTTGGATGTCGTTGTCACTAATCAAAATCCAGTGTCTTTTAGACGGCTACCGGCGTACTATAAGAGTCGCCAATGCCCTCAGGCTATTGGATAAGGATTTTTAAATTCCCGATTGGTGTTAGATTAGTAATTGGTGTAGCTCGAGGAGCAAATATTGGACTACCAACATGTGATTGACGGTGTGGCAAGCGCGCTGCCAGTGGGCAAAGTGGTATGTGTTGGGCGCAATTACGCTGCCCATGCGCGCGAGCTGAACAATACAATCCCAGACGAACCCCTGTTGTTTATCAAGCCGGCTACCGCGGTTGTTAGCCTCGATCATCCCATTGCAATTCCCAGCTATGGTGGCAGCTGTCACTTCGAATTAGAGCTGGCGCTGGTGTTTTCTCAATCCTTGAGTCGCGGCTGTAGCCAACATCAAGCGCTGGAAGCCATCGCTGGTGTTGGTCTGGCTCTGGATCTCACCCTGCGTGACCTCCAACAACAGCTCAAGCAGAGCGGTCTGCCCTGGGAGAAGGCCAAGGCATTCGACGGTGCCTGTCCGCTGTCACAATTTGTTACCTTGGAGCGCGCTGGTGATTTGCAGCAACAGCGGCTGCAACTGTGGCGGAATGGAAAGCTTTGTCAGGACGGGCACAGCAGTGAGATGCTAATGCCGGTGTTGTCACTGATCAGCTATGTCACGCAATTCTTTAGCCTGTGGCCCGGTGATGTGCTGTTGACCGGAACGCCTGCCGGTGTAGGATCTCTGCGGTCTGGGGATCAACTGCAGTTGGCTCTCTCAGAACTGATAAAGACAGGGGTGGAGGTGTTATAAATTATGGACAATAGCGTGCAACGGGGTCTATACAGGCATTTTAAGGGCAACACCTATGAGGTGATCGATACTGCGAAACACTCCGAAACGCAGGAGGATATGGTCGTCTATCGAGCGCTATACGGGGATTTCGGGCTGTGGGTGCGCCCGATAGACATGTTCACTGAAGAAGTTGAGCGCAATGGTCGCAAGATGTCTCGCTTTCAATTGATCGAGCCCAGTGAATAATGATTATTGTCAGCGCTAGTATCTCAATACCGCTATCTGAAGTGGATTTTGTCGGCATCCGCGCCAGTGGCCCCGGGGGACAAAATGTCAATAAGGTGTCCTCGGCAGTTCATCTGAGATTTGATATCAACAAATCCTCTCTGCCACTGGCCTTTCAGCAGCGTCTGATGGCGCTCAGGGATCGGCGCATCTCTAGGGACGGGGTGATTGTTATCAAGGCCGGACGCCATCGCAGCCAGGAAAAAAACCGTGCCGAGGCACTGCAGCGATTGCAGGCACTGTTGCGCTCGGCAACGCTCACACCCAAGCCGCGCAAGGCTACCCGGCCCAGCAGATCCTCACAGCAGAAGCGCATGGATAGAAAGGCCCAGCATGTCCAAAAGAAGGCCCTCAGATCAAAACCAGCGATCGAGTAGCGGCTCGGAGCGACCTAATATGACTCAAGTTGATTCTCATGTATTTGAACTGCTGTCACCAGAGACAATCTTTACCGCGGTGGAACACCTGGGCTTTGTGACCAACGGTCAATTTCTGGTTTTAAACAGTTATGAAAACCGGGTCTATCAGGTAGGTATCGAGGGCCAACAGCCACTGATTGCCAAGTTCTACAGGCCTCAGCGCTGGAGCCGCAGTCAGATTGAAGAGGAGCATCAATTCTGTTTTCAGCTCGCCGAGCAGGAGTTGCCAGTGGTCTGCCCGCTGTTGGATAGCGCTGGACAGTCTTTGCATGAGCACTTGGGATTTTATTATGCCCTGTATGCGCGCCGCGGTGGCCGTGCACCGGAGCTAGATAATTTGGACAATCTTCTGATTCTCGGACGCCTGTTGGGTCGATTTCACAGCGTGGGTGCAACAGTTGGGTTTGAGCGCCGTCCCAGTCTGGATATTCACAGTCATGGCTGGCAGTCTTTCAACCTGATCAGTGAACAGTTTATCCCCGCCGAATTGCGTTCGGCCTATGACAGCCTATGTGCCGATCTGCTAGCCAGATGTCAGCGCATTGTCGATAACTATGGAGAGGTAAATAATATAAGAGTCCACGGAGACTGCCACTCCGGAAACATATTGTGGCGAGATGACAACCCGCATTTTGTCGATTTTGACGATGCCCGCATGGCGCCAGCGGTACAGGATTTGTGGATGTTGCTATCGGGAGGCCGCCGCGAGCAAGCTCTGCAGATGACCGAGTTGGTGGAAGGTTACAATGAATTTTATGATTTTGATATCAGGGAGCTAGCGCTTGTAGAGGTGCTGAGAACCCTGAGAATTTTGCACTACAGTGCATGGATAGCTCGAAGATGGACTGATCCGGCTTTCCCCCTTGCCTTCAGTTGGTTTGGCACCCCCCGTTACTGGAGTGAACACATTTTGATATTGCGTGAGCAGTTGGCGGCCCTCAATGAACCGCCGCTGGCGTTATATCTCTGACTTAGATTAGGCTTACTCGGACCAGTCGTAATTGATGCCAACAGTCAGTTGATTATCTACTGAGCGGCTATCAGCTATCGGCAGGTTGTCGTAGACCCATTCGTATCTGACTTCGGTGAAAAAACCATTGGATAGTGGGGCCCTTATACTTAAATCTAACTCCAGCTCAGAATCTTCGGTATCCTCCATGGATACAATGAGTTTGTAGTTACTGTGCAACTCCAGTCCGGCAAACAGTGTACGCCGGTAATCGCTGGACCAGCTCCATGATATTCGTCGACTTGAGCTATCATTGGAGAACTGTTCGTCTATCCACAATAGACCGGTTTCGGTTGAAAGTGCCGAGCTATCTTGATGCCAAAGTTGCACACCCAGAGCGCTCCCCAGCGAGTAGAACTGATCTATGGCGCGGTAGTCATTGACACCCCACTCTAGGGTATTTTTCCAAAACCAATCATCGTAAAAGAACCAGTCGACATCGTAGCGCAAGCCATACTCTTTGATGGCATTGAGCTCCTGTTGATGACGGCTTTCATAATTAAACTGTAAACCCTGCTGAATCCTATCGCGGTGCCACTCTAGGTTGAGTGCGGAGTCCCAGTCCTCGCGGTTTTGGTTGCCGGAGGCGAAGGAGCCAGTAACGGACACATTCCCCTGAAAATAAGTTTGAGCCTCTATCGAAGTGCTCTCAGAGGCGAACTGTTGAGTCAGGGGCACAAAAGGGATGCCATCGATCGCCACAATGCGCTCGACTGGAATACTGAGGGGGCCAAAACTATCCGAGTTCCAGATTATTTGTGTGGGGGACTGATCTTCGATTTCCCCAGTGAGTCTGTCACCGTTGATCAGAAGTATCTCTGCAGCCTGTACTGCACTCGGCTGAACTGACAGGCAGAGTGGTATGGCGCAGTGCCAAAAATGGAATTTCCTCGACAAAATATAAGCCTATTTAGGGGATTGAGAACGCTGCGCGATGATACCTCAGGAAATATGGTAGACCAAACATTTAAAATAGCTTTATCTTGACATTGAATACTCATTAAAATAGCTTCTAAATATTGATTTTTTCGGGCCAGAATTTTTTATTGGGGGTGTGATTTGAGTGATTTTCCCGCAGAGTTAAGATATGCCAGTAGTCACGAGTGGGCGAGATTAGAAGACGATGGAACCGTGGTGGTGGGTATCACCGATCACGCCCAAGAAGCACTGGGCGACATTGTTTATATAGAGCTTCCCGAGATTGGGACAGAGACCGACGCCGGTGCTGAGATAGCTGTGGTGGAGTCAGTCAAGGCGGCTTCGGATATCTACTCGCCGGTTTGCGGTGAGATCGTAGCGCTCAATGAAGAACTTGAAGATAGTCCAGAGACGGTAAACCACAGTCCCTACGGCGATGGCTGGCTGTTTAGGGTCAAAGTAGAGGATATTGAACAGCTCGATGGTCTAATGGTTGCCGACGACTATCAGGCAATGGTGGATGAGGGCTAATTTTTTTCGGGGCCCAACCTCTGCCTTCAACTAATGCCCTAGTCGCGCAGGGAGATAATCTTCCAACCGCGGGTCGCTGCCAGTTCTCGCAACTGCGGGTCTGGGTCTACGGCGACCGGGTGATCAACTTCCAGCAGCAGTGGCAGATCATTGATCGAGTCCGAGTAGAAATAACTGCTGTTCATATCCAGTTGGTTGACGGTCAGCCAGCTGTTTAGGCGCTCGACTTTGCCCTCTCGGTAGCTGGGAGTTCCGCTGACTTTTCCCGTGTAGCGGCCATTCACCACCTCTAATTTCGTGGCAATCACTTGGTCTATGCCAAGGGCCTTGCATATGGGTTCGACAATAAAGTGATTAGTCGAGGTGATCACCAGCAGTTGATCTCCAGCTCGACGGTGCTGCTCAAGTAAGTCTCGCCCCTTGTCGAGCATCATTGGCGATATCACCTCGGCCATAAATTTTTGATGCAACAGGCTCAGCTCTGCCATAGGTATTTGTGACAGTGGCTCTAGGGAGAATTGCAGGTACGCGAAGATATCCAGACGCCCCGACTCGTAGTCGGCGAAGAAGCGATCATTCATATCTCGATAATAATCGCTGTCAACTTTGCCCTGAGCCACTAAAAATTGGCCCCAGCTGTGATCGCTGTCGCCGGCAATCAATGTGTTATCTAGGTCGAAGATGGCAAGTGCCATAGAAGGAATCTCATCAGGTGAGTGCAGTTAGCTGATAGGCGGAGCATAACTTTGATAACCCCTTGGCTCAAGCGATAAATCTCCAGAATGTCAGATGCAGATATCAGCCGCCCCACAAGGCTGCAGTCTCGGGAGAAAAAATCTTATTTGTGCAATGGTCGCAGACTGTGGAACAATAAACTCAATAGCTAGTCTCATAATGAAAATGTTTAGATGGAAGTGTCGCCTTGGTAGATAAAGATGGATTTCGCGCTAATATTGCTATAGTCATAGGCAATGGGCGTGGCAAAGTATTTTGGGCCAAGAGGGTCGGTCAGCGCGCCTGGCAATTTCCCCAGGGCGGCATCGATCCTGGAGAGTCTGCGACTCAGGCCATGTACAGGGAGTTACACGAAGAGGTGGGCCTGGAGGCCAAGGACGTGGAAATTGTCCAGCAGAGCAAAAGATGGCTGCGCTACCATATCCCCGAAAATCTTCAGCGCAAGAAGTCTGTGCCCCGCTGTATCGGCCAAAAACAGCGCTGGTTCTTTCTGCGCTTGATCGCCGATCAAGATAAGATCAATTTCAATGCCACAGGTAGCCCCGAGTTTGATGCCTGGGAGTGGGTCAATTTCTGGTATCCGATCAATGCCATAGTCTCCTTTAAGCAGAATGTCTACCGCCAAGCACTAGCTGAATTCTCATCCACCAACAGCAGATTTGAAAGGCGGGGCAGCAGGCGCTAAATGAACATGTTGAATTCTTTGAGGACCATTGTTCAAGAGGTAAATAGCGCCCGTGACCTGCCTGAGGCGTTGGATATTATCGTTAGGGAGGTTCGCGGCGAGATGCGCGCCGAGGTGTGCTCGGTCTACCTGTTCGATGATGCCGATCAGCGCTATGTGCTCACTGCAACTCAGGGCTTGCGTCCAGAATCCATAGGCAAGGTACGACTGGCCACAGGTGAAGGACTGGTGGGGCTGGTGGCGGCAAAAGAGGAGCCTCTCAATCTGCACAACGCCGATAAGCATCCCAACTTTGCCTATTTCGAAGAGGTGGGAGAAGAGAAGTTCCACTCCTTCTTGGGGGTGCCGATTATTCATCACCGCAAAGTATTGGGGGTGCTGGTGTTGCAGCAGCAAACCGAGCGGCGCTTTGCCGCTGAGGAAGAGGCCTTTGTGGTCACTGTCTGTGCCCAGCTATCGGGCGCTATTGCCCACGCTGAGGCCACGGGCGTGTTGCGTAAACTGGCTTCTGCAGGCCGCGGTATCAGCAGGGAGGCTACCTTTCGAGGCATCCCGAGTTCTCCGGGTATAGGTATAGGGCGCGTGGTGCTCTCCCATCAGGCGATGGATCTGAAATCCGTTCCCAAGCGCCACACCGATGATCCCAAAAAAGAGCGCGCAATCTTCCGCAGTGCACTCAGAGCGGCTAAACAAGATATGCGCAATCTGGGTGCCGGGCTCGAAGGCAAGCTCAATTCTGAGGAGCTGGCGCTGTTTGATGTCTATGTTCGGATGCTGGATGACGACTCCCTGGGCGGCGAGGTGATGCAGTCTATCGATGAGGGGTTGACCGCTCAGAGTGCCTGGAGTGGGGTAATTCTCAAGCATGTAAAAACATTTAGGCAAATGGACGATCCCTATTTGCGGGAGCGGGCAGCGGATGTCTACGATCTGGGCAAACGAGTGCTGGGCTATCTGCTGGCTACTGATAAGCAAGAAAATCCGATGCCGCGCCGAATTGTTTTGATTGGTGAAGACCTCTCGGCCAGCGCACTGGCAGATATTCCGGTGAAGCGCTTGGCCGGAATTATCTCTCTCAAGGGATCCAGTAATTCCCATATGGCGATTGTCGCGCGCGCTCTGGGTATCCCAACCGTAATGGGTGCCCTCGATGTACCCTGGATGGAGCTGGAGGGCCAGGAATTAATTGTCGATGGATTTACCGGCGACATTGTCAGCCATGCCACTAGAACGTCACGCCGCGCCTATCTGCAGAGACAGCGCGAGGAAAAAATTCTCAATGAAGATCTAGAGAAATTGCGCGATGTTCCCTGTGTGACTGCAGACGGTTCAAGTTTCTCGCTGTGGGTTAACACTGGGTTGCGTCAGGATACCCTGCGCTCTCTGCGCAGTGGTGCCGAGGCGGTCGGCCTATTTCGCACCGAGATTCCTTTTCTAGGGCGCTCTAGCTTTCCCACTGAAGATGAACAGACGGCTATCTACCGGCAGCATCTGGAAGAATTTTCCCCGCGATTGGTGACCATGAGGACATTGGATATAGGGGGGGACAAGGACCTGCCCTACTTCCCAATTGAAGAGGCGAATCCCTTTCTCGGTTGGCGTGGAATCCGAATTTCCCTCGATCATCCAGAGATTTTTCTGGTGCAGATTCGCGCTCTGCTGAGGGCCAGCGAAGGACTGCACAATTTGCGTATTATGTTGCCGATGATCAGCAATATACCCGAGTTGGAGCGGGCGCTGGAGCTTATTGATCGAGCCTACAGAGAACTGGTAGAGGAAGAGCAATGCAATATTGAGATGCCGCCCATCGGCGCTATGATCGAAGTTCCCGCGGCGGTGTATCAGGTAGCGGAAATCGGTCAGCGAGTTGACTTCATATCTGTTGGCACCAATGACCTCACTCAGTACCTGTTAGCGGTCGACCGCAACAATCCGCGTGTGGCAGATCTTTATCACGGCCTACATCCCAGCGTACTCAGGGCGCTCAAACATATCTACGAGCAGGCGGAGTCGGTCGACTGTCAACTCAGTGTCTGTGGAGAGATGGCGGGTGATCCGCTGGGAGCGGCAATGTTGTTTGGACTGGGATACAGAAATTTTTCCATGAGTGCCACTTCACTGCTCAGGGTCAAATCCAAGTTGCTGGCTATTGACCGCCGCGTTGCTCAGCGTTTTGCCAAGCGAGCACTGACTATGACTGACGCCTCTTCCGTAGTGGACTACATAGCCGCTTCACTGGATAAATCCGCGTACAGGGCAAACTGAAAAGCCACTGAAGATAAGGGCTTGCCTGCAGTGATAAGCCACAGCGCTGTGCACAGTTGTTTTTTTATGTCTTTTTATATCTTGGCACATGACAGTCACCAGCAGAAAAAGCTATGATCAGCGCTAATGATCTTCCTGAGATAAATTTCATGATTGCTCATCCAAATATAGACCCGGTGGCAATTTACATTGGACCACTGCAAATTCACTGGTACAGCCTTATGTACCTGATTGCCTTCGCCTGTGCCTGGATAATTGCTCTGCGTCACAGCCGACGGGCCTGGTCACCAATCAAGGAAAATCAGGTAGAGGACCTAATTGTCTACGGTGCCTGGGGCGTGCTGCTGGGCGGCCGTTTGGGTTACCTGTTCTTCTACAGCCTCGACAAATGGCTGGCTGATCCGGTGATGCTGTTTCGACTCTGGGAGGGGGGCATGTCCTTCCACGGCGGGCTAATTGGCGTCATTATCGCCCTTTTCGCCTATGCCCGAAAACACCGAATTGACTTCCTCGCGCTGGGAGATTTTGTCGCCCCTCTGGTGCCCACTGGCCTGTTTTTTGGCCGTCTGGGAAATTTTATCGGCCAAGAGCTCTACGGCAGACCCACCGATGTGCCCTGGGCGATGTTATTTCCCTCCGATCCTCTGCAATTGCCGCGGCATCCGTCACAGCTCTATGAAGCGTTTCTCGAGGGTCTGGTGCTATTTTTTATCCTTCATTACTTTGCGAGAAAACCCAGGCTCTTCGGGCAGGTGGCCGGTCTATTCCTAATATTTTATGGCCTGTTTAGATTCCTGGTTGAGTTTGTTCGCCAGCCCGATGCGCAGTTTGCTGCTCAACCAGCGTCTGTGGAAGCTTTCGACTGGATGACAAGAGGTCAGGCTCTGTGTATTCCAATGATTATTTTCGGCCTGTGGCTGATGCGCAAAGCACTGCCCGGTGGCAGTTCAAATTAAGTACTAAATATAATAGATAGTGACAGGACGGGGCGCAGCATGCAGCAGTATTTGCAATTAGTCAGACATATCCGCGACAACGGCGTTTTCAAAGAGGATCGCACTGGCACTGGTACGCTGAGCCTGTTTGGCTACCAGATGCGCTTTGACCTCGCCCAGGGCTTTCCCCTAGTCACCACTAAAAAGGTACACCTAAAATCTATACTCCACGAGTTGCTGTGGTTTATCAGCGGTGACACCAATATACGCTACCTAGTTCAAAATGGTGTAGGCATTTGGAATGAGTGGCCCTTTCAGAGTTGGCTGCGTCAGACCGGTCGCGATTCTGAGTTGGCAATGCATTCGCCAGAGTGGAAAGCGGTTCTCTCAGAGTTTGTAGAGCGAATCAAAAGTGATGAAGAATTTGCTCGGCAGTTCGGCGATTTGGGCCCAGTCTACGGCCACCAGTGGCGCAACTTTGAGGGTGTCGATCAGCTGGCGCAGGTGGTCGATGATATCAAAACCAATCCCGATTCCAGGCGCCTGATTGTATCCGCTTGGAATCCCAAGGATATTCCAGTGATGGCCAAGTCCGGATTGCCGCCCTGCCACAGTCTGTTTCAATTCTATGTGTCTGAGGGGCGACTCTCCTGTCAGCTCTACCAGCGCAGTGCCGATGTGTTTTTGGGTGTGCCCTTCAATATTGCATCCTATGCGGCTCTGACCATGATGATCGCCCAGGTAACGGGGTTGCAGTTAGGCGACTTTGTGCACAGTTTTGGCGATGTCCACCTCTACACCAATCACCTTGAGCAGGTGGAGGAACAGCTGGGCAGGAGTGCTTTTCCACTGCCCACATTGGCCATTAATCCTCGAGTAACCGATCTGTTTGATTTCGTCTACGATGATTTCACATTGCTCGACTATCAGTGTCATGGCGCCATTGCCGCACCCGTGGCAGTCTAGGAGTAAAGCGGTGAAGATTTCTCTGATCGTCGCAGTCAGCCAAAATAATGTTATAGGTCGCGATAATCAGTTGCCCTGGCACCTGCCGGAGGATCTCCAGTATTTCAAGACGGTTACCATGGGAAAGCCGCTGATAATGGGTCGCAAGACCTTCGAGTCCATAGGGCGCCCGCTGCCCGGTCGAACCAATATAGTGATCACCCGAAATCCCGCCTGGACCGCTGAGGGCGTGGAGATTGTCAAAGATATAGAGGCGGCCTTTGACTGTGCTCAGATCGCCTGTAGCGCTTCTGGTGGCGATGAGGTGATGGTGGTTGGCGGCGAACAGATCTATCGCAGCTGTCTGGCGCGCAGTGATCGACTGTATTTAACCCGAGTAGAGGCTGAGGTAGAAGGCGATGCATTCTTCCCGGAGATAAATGCAGATGACTGGCAGCAGGTTGAGGAAAAATTGCCAGAAAAGCTTGATAAGCACGCCTATCGATTTCTAATTCTCGACAGAAAGGCAATCCAGCCCTAGCCTAAAAGGTCGGACTACTGTTACCATTGGTAACACAAGAGTCGTTTTTATCCAATATAAGCTTCGGTTAGGTGCCAGCAAATTGATTCTTGCCTCATAGACTGTTAAAAAGACGACACGAAAACTGCTGTGCGTTTGCATATCACCTGTGCTAAGCGTTCAGAGAATATAATTAATCCGCTAGACCCATTATTGAGGGAACTATGAATAAGCAACCACTAAATGCATTGGCATCTATAGTCCTGTGCGCTTTTGCTTTAACTGCTGTGGCGCAAGAGCCCGCAGTAGAACAAGAGGTAGTTAGCAAAACGCAAGTAGGCGATGTTCTCAAGGCTGGTGCCGCCAAGGTTTCAGCTGCACAGAAAGCCCAAGTCAAGGTTGATCGCATTGCCGATCAAACCGATGGCCTACTCCAGGAATTCAAGCAAGTTAACAAGCAAATCGAATCCCTGCGCGTCTATAACTCTCAACTGGAGCGGCAGATCGACAGTCAGAAGCAGATGATGGCTGAGCTCGAAGAATCCATAGAGAACGCCACGGTTATTGAGCGCGGTATCTCACCGCTGATGATCAACATGTTAAACGGGCTCGAAGACTTTGTAGCTCTGGATATGCCTTTCAAAAAGGCGAAGCGCGAAGAGGCAATTGCCGAGCTTTATGTCAATATGGATAGCGCCAAATTCTCGGCAGCGGAGAAATTCCGTCAGATTCTCGAGGTCTACGATATCGAGTCCGAGTACAGTCTCTCCATGGAGTCCTACACCGATCAGATTGATATCGACGGCAATGGCTCAGAGGTGGAAGTGCAGATGCTGAGGGTGGGACGCGTGGCGCTGATGTATCAGACTAAAGACAAGTCCCGTGCCGGAGTCTGGAACAAAGCCAGCAACAGTTGGGAGACCCTGGACTCTGGATACCGCCGTGCAGTTGATCAAGCGATCCGAATCGCCGTCAAACTGTCGCCACAGGATGTTATTGAAATGCCGATTACAGCTCCGGAGATAGCACAATGAAGAACAAATTAATCAATATTTTCGCAGCCCTTTTCGCAACCGCAGCCTTCGCGCTGCCGGCTATGGCCAATGAGGCTAAAACCCTCGATGAGCTTCTAGAACTGATCCAGAGCGCAAAGATCTCAGAGACCGCCGAGTACCGCAAACGCGAAGCAGAATTCAAGCGCGATCAGCGCAAACAATCCCAGCTGCTGAGTTCAGCAAAAAATACCAAAGCTGCTGAGGAGCGCCGCTCAGATCGCCTCGAACAAATTATTCGCGACAATGACATCAAGCTGGCGGCCCTGCGCGAACAGCGCGACAAGCGCCTGGGCTCCCTCAAGGAACTGTTTGGTCACCTGACCGGTGCTGCTGGCGACATCAGGGCCAAATTGAACCAGTCTATTGTCAGTGCGCAGATTCCTGGCCGCACCGATTTTCTCGATGAGTTGATCGACAAAATGAGCAGTGATACCAGGCTTCCCTCGATAGAGGATATCGAAAAGCTCTGGTATGAACAGCAGCGCGAGATGGTCGAGAGTGGCCGCGTGGTTAAATTTAATCGCTCGGTGTTGAGCGCCAATGGTCAGCCCGAAGAGATGGAAGTGGTGCGTGTCGGCACCTACAACTTGCTCGCCGATGGCATGTACTTGGAATACAGCCCTGAGAGCGGCCTGGTGTCTGAGCTTACCCGTCAGCCCTCCGGCTATAGCGGTGGCGCCGAGGATTTACAAGATGCCTCGTCGGGCTTCACCAGGGTGGGATTAGACCCCACAGGACCACTGGGTGGTGGATTGTTGGCGGCCCTTATCAATGCGCCCACCCTAGTTGAGCGCTGGCATTTTGGTGGTATCGTCGGCTATGTGATCACTGCGGTATTCGCCTTTGCCATTGCATTGGCAGTGTGGCGCTTTTTTGTCCTATTCGGCATGTCCAAAGCGGTTAAGGCACAGTTGCAAACTCAGGTTGCCGACGACAGTAACCCACTGGGACGAGTGCTAAAAGTGGCTGCAGATAATCCCGGTCTAGACGCCGAATCCCTGGAACTCAAGCTCCATGAGGCGGTGTTGAAAGAGCGACCCAGTATTGAGTCTGGACTGAATCTGCTTAAGATTATTGCCATGGTAGCACCGCTTCTGGGACTGCTGGGTACAGTGACCGGTATGATTATCACCTTCCAGATGATTACCCTATTTGGCGCCGGTGATCCCAAGGCTATGGCCGGTGGTATCTCGCAGGCACTGATTACCACTGTGTTGGGTCTGGTAGTGGCCATACCCACAGTGTTGATGCACACCCTGGTCAACGGCAAAGCACAGGGCATTCTTCATGTACTTGAAGAGCAGAGTGCCGGTATCGTGGCAGGTTCTGTAGAAGGACGCTGATATGGGCATGTTTTTCGTCGATACCTGGGCAGAGTTGGGAAAATTTATGGACTCTGGCGGCATGGTCCTGTGGGCCATCGTCGTCCTGCTATTCATAATGTGGACCCTGCTGTTTGAGCGTATGTGGTATCTGCGTTCAGCCGTATCCATGGATGTTCAGGTGGCATTGGATCAATGGGAGGCGAGAGCCGAGCGCAAATCCAAACGCGCCCATCAAATCCGCGAGAAACTGATCTCCGAAGTCAGTGTGAAAATTGATGAAAATTTGATGATGATCAAAACCTTGGTGGCAGTGGCCCCCCTGTTTGGCTTGTTGGGCACTGTTACCGGGATGATCGTGGTGTTCGATGTGATGGCCTTCACCGGTGGTGGCGATGCCAAAGCTATGGCGGGAGGGGTCTCCCAAGCTACGGTTCCCACCATGTCTGGTATGGTGGCCGCACTCTCTGGGGTATTTGGATTGACCTATGTGGAGCGTGTGGCAGAGCGAGAAAAAAATCTGTTGGAAGACCACCTCACCATGGACCACTGAGCGTTCATGACCCATGGGCATCATCCAGTGAGAACAAACTATGCGCAGTAGAACAAGTAAACCCCAAGAGCAAGGTCAGGCGATAGATCTGACACCTATGCTCGATGTCGTCTTTATCATGTTGATCTTCTTTATCGTTACCGCTTCATTTATCAAGTTGCCCGGTGTCGAAGTCAATAAAGTTGATGCCAACACACCGGATCCCTATAAAAAAGTGGGTATCTTGGTGGCGGTGAGTGATACCAATGAATTTTGGATCGATAAAAAGAGGGTCGAGGCCACAGCGCTAAAAATTAATCTCACCCGATTGTTTAATGAAAACCCAAAGGGCGGCATGGTGATTCAAGCTGACAACGATTCTGATATCGAGTCAGTGGCCAAAGTGGCAGATATAGCCCGGGATATCGGCATCGCACCGGTTGCGGTTTCGGTAGAAAACGACTGATTG